>Ga0058701_10001868_pt1 | contig 15423 bp, 10 predicted proteins | sample AgamicOrMae_FD_97039 | JGI IMG/M metagenome (GOLD analysis project Ga0058701, IMG submission 97039) | Agave microbial communities from Guanajuato, Mexico - Or.Ma.e | ecosystem: Host-associated > Plants > Phyllosphere > Phylloplane/Leaf | place: Guanajuato, Mexico | collected 2012-06-04
GAAGTTTTTGCTAGTCAGCTTAGATTCCTTTGTAATTGACGCAATATACGATGGTTTATCATCCCTTCGATCCTGACTACTTCATCCTCGGTCAACGCCCACCATCTTAACACTAGGGTTACCCAACTAAACGGTCGTCAAGTCTGATGCCGCTTACTTCTCGGCGCCCGCCCAGGGGCGCCGAGAAGTAAGCGGCATCAGGCTTGAGGCACTATATTTAAACTTGATATACCGCAAGAGGCTTGCTTATGATATAGGTTGGGCTAGGTTGGATGCCTTTTACCTCGTTCCGCTATCTCTCCGCTCAATTTGACGACGGAGGGTAGCACCAAATTTGAACCAAAAGGTTGAAAATGCTACCTTAAAAAATTACAGTGTAACCTATTCTACCATTACCTTACCGCACTTAAGCTAACCTAAGAGACCGTTTGCCAACGCATCAGATTATTAAATCCTCGAAATATTTCAAATTTGCAAGATTGCAACGATAAAAACAAACTCCCGTTTTGGATTATGTTATACCTGATAGGGTATGAAACTAAAACGAGGGTAGTGCGTATTTCGGTAATTTTTCGGGTAGCTGTCATAAGCGCCAAAAACCACAAGCGACAACGCCGCAAGCGCCAATCCGTAACCGCCAAACGAGAAAAGTCGCAAAAGCCAAAGGTTTTAATCGCAATACTAACCTTGCCTAGCCTAACTTAACCTAACCTAACTTAACCTCGCTTAACTTAGCCTAACCTAACTTGACCTAACCTATACGAACTTTGGCGTTTGCGACTTTTCTCGTTTGGCAGTTACGGACTGGCGCTTGCGGCGTTGGCGCCTGTGGTTTTTGGCGCCATCGAATGCCCCCCAATTTTTCAATGTAGACCTATGTTCAACACATCAATCTAACGCTCTCGCCGTGACCTTTAGAATGCTGTGGCTGAACATATGCCTGTGTTGAAAAATGCCAAAAATACGTACCACCCCGTTTTGGTACACACCCATAGCAGGTATGGCACCCAAAACGGGGTTTTGTTTTTACCATAAGATATTGTCCTATAAGATATTTCAATCGCTCCAGAGCGACAAGTGCTTTACCATAGGGATACCAAGGTTGATCAAACCATTTTCCCTCCTCAAACCACAGTATTATCAAACTGAAACTCTAGAGAGACCTTCCGAGGAAATCTGTTTGCTAGCATAACAAATGGTTCCGAGAGTGATTCCTCAGCCGATAGAAATTGCTCCAGCGACAAGTTGGCGTGGTATGCAGTGTGGCCTGGCTCCGGGCAGCGGCCGGCGGGAGCGACTTACATGTTAGTAGGATCCTCACGTTTATCTCATCATTCAAACGGGTTGACTTTGACAAATTCTTGGGTTGTGAAATTGAGTGATCCAAAGCGTGGAGCTGGCGCCGTTGGCAAGGCGCCATGGCGGCCCCGCCGGCAGGGTACCATACTTATGGGTACCCTAAAACGAGTATCATTTCGGGATTACATAAAATGATCGGGTATACGACTTTAAGAAAATGTACAATGGCCCACTTTGCCCATAGTTAAGTTCGCCTTACGCATGAGCATTTTTTGGGTAGCTGTCATAAGCGCCAAAAACCACGAAAAAAATGGTTCTGTTACGGCAACAAAATATGGGACAACAAATAAAAATTTTGTTGCTGCAACCAAAAATTTTGCTGCAGCAACCAAACGTTTTGTTGACAGAACTAAACATTTTGTTCCTGTAACAAAATGTTTTTGTTATCCCTATTTTAACAAATGATTTTGTTCGTATAACAAAATATTTTTTCCCGTGGCAAGCGCCAACGCTGCAAGCACAAAACCGTGAACCGCCAAACGAGAAAAGTCGCAAACGCCAAAGGTCTTAACCGCAACACAAACCTTACCTAACCTAATTTAACCTAACTTAGCCTAACCTAACTTGACCTAACCTAACCTATAAGAACTTTGGCGTTTGCGACTTTTCACGTTTGGCGGTTACGGACTGGCGCTTGCGGCGTTGGCGCTTGTGGTTTTTGGCGCTATCGAATGCCCCCCCCCATTTTTTAGAAGTAAAAACCAAATCGATTAGAACTTTTTAAAATAGATTGAAATATTAAATTTAATAACTCTAAAACAAGCAATTTTGTTCGGTCATTCTTGAAGACTCCACATCGTTTGCGGATTGATGAACTTTTTTGGCACTGTCAAAGTTGGTTAATCGTTTGTTTGTGTTGCAGAGCGTGTCAACAGGAACATCCGGCCGCCCATGGGCCGTCGACGCGACGGGAAGTCATGGGTACCGCGTCCCGTGAATCCGGACATCATGTGTGGGTGTTTTTATTTTATGATGCCTCGTTACTGTCTACTCAACCTCAAATCACAATCCCACCTTTTAAAATTTTTGCTGTTAGACGATTCTCAAAGGCGGAGGAAAATTGTCGAATGTAAACTGGAAAATTACCCTAAAAATAAATCGCAGAAGACGTGTGAGCTAAGAAAATAACTTTTCAATTACCTTTTACGCAAATTACAGAGGGAATTCTCAGTCGAGGAAAATATTTATTTAGCGCGAAAATGTTGGGCATCTGGGAGCGGCGGCGGGCGGGAACAAAGTCCCAAAATAGGCGCAGTAGGCGCAGAAGGCGCACCTACCGCGCCTGCAACCTTACAGGCATGGCCATGTCTGCTCGCCTGCCGTGGTATTAATAGGGCAGACAAGTGCTTAAGGCTTCTGTCTCTTGTTTAACAAAATTCAGCTGCCAAATTTCCAATTTAACACAAATAGAAGACACTAACAATCCCACGAAGCGATCAATCTTTTCCAGGATTCACAGGTTTTGATTAAAACATACCTTGTCCTCACTCAGTTTTTGAGGTGAAATTTTCGGGTAGCTGTCATAAGCGCCAAAACCACAAGCGCCAACGCCGCAAGCGCCAATCCGTAACCGTCAAACGAAAAATGTCGCAAACGCCAAAGGTCTTAACCGCAATACTAACCTTACCTAACCTAACCTTACCTAACCTAAGTTAACCTAACCTAACTTGGCCTAACCTAACTTAACCTAACTTGACCTAGTCTAACCTATACGAACTTTGGCGTTTGCGACTGTTCTCGTTTGGCGGTTACGGACTGGCGCTTGCGGCGTTGGCGCTTTTGGTTTTTGGTTCTATCGAATGCCCCCCAAATTTTCCACCTACGTGTTGTTCATCCTTGCGCAAATGTTTATCATGGTGACATACTGCCGATTAGAGATTGTCCTGTACCACTCCGTTCGGAAATTACCGGGAGAACTTAAATATTGACGGTGTACCGGATGAACTTTCAGAGGTGTAAGGAGAAATTGGTTTCTACATCCTTGAAACGTTTCTCATCACAAGGATACCATCGGAGTCAAATCCGATTCGATATCTCGAACGGATCGATATCGGATGGGAGGAAGATGTCTTGTACGGCTCGATCAGGTTTCGATTCAAGTGACACCATTCATGGGTACGCGTTCGAGAGCGGGTACCGGGTACTTCCCAAGCTTTGAGGCAAAATGAGGAGGAGCCCAACAACAATACAACCAACTTTTCTTCTTCTTCTTTTTTTTGCCAAACAGGTTGCTCTTTCAATTGCAATCTGTCTTGCTAACCAGTCCGCATCCACTTGTTATTGATACCCTCTGGAGTCCTTCGGTAAAATGACCTAGTCAAATTACGTTACAAATCTGAAACAATAGGATTTCCAACCAACTTTTCAGTGATAAGCCGAGCGGAACCACAGTTGCGCCAAGCACAAGGCACTTAACCTAACGATAATCCACAATCTTGATTTCGCTTATTTCAAGAAATCGCGGGCTTAGCGAAAACTGTAGGGGAGCAAACGCACGGCACGCGATCTAACCTACGTTGATTGAGATTAGATTAACCGAGCCTAAGTTGACTATATTACTATCAGGCCCTTAATTCCTCATAATGAATCGAAAAATTAAACCATAGTGGAACACAAGAGTTAGAAAATGTCACATTGCCTATTTTTAGTGCAGATTTGTATGCGTCTGATAAGTAAATATAGAGGTCAACGCAGAGAAGTAACAGCTACCGAAAAGTTCTTAAATGCATTTAGTGACTAATCGCATTTAAAATTATCTGCCAAGGTGAAGCATGTCGGTGAACCTCTGAATGAATGAAGGAAAGCGCGTGCGAAATTTTGGCAATTTTGGGAGCTTGCCAAAAACAACTCGAGGCTTGTTTGAGTGGCTTGAAACTGCGAAGCGAATGTGACGATAACTTTACTGCTCGCTACTCATTTACAATGGGACTCAGATTTTTTTGCACACTTAAAAACGGTTTCTCTATTCATTCGGAGAGGGGCTCGTTAAAATGTTTGCTCAAAAAACGGTTTGCGCGTTAAGTACTTAAAGCCTTCGATGTTCCGAAGATATTAGCACTCTTGCACTTACAAGTGTCGCATCTTGTTGACAAGAATCTTGTGACTAATCCCGAGAACAATCGCTGAAAATTGCTTTCCTATACAAAGTCTTCATTTTTGGTCACTTTGGGAGATTTTTAGTGCTAGTTAATCTTTCCACAGAGGGCGTTTTCATCAACTCATAAAAGAGCTTGTAAGCCAAATAAACATACAATAAAAACAGGAATTCCAACAACGTAAAATTTGTCTAGAAGCTATCAAAAGGGATCGCTTGAAAGGCGATACTTACAAGGTATTCCAACGAATCCAAAATTGTTGAAGTTGATCTAAAATGAAATCTGGCTTGGAGCCAAACGAGAGAGAAGACAGAACCTAAAGGAGGACAATATTTACTGAAAACACAATCCCACGCACCCTTTTGCTTACTTTCCTCAAAACCTCCGTAATTTCCTTCACATGTTGAAACCAGAAAACTGGTTCAACGTTACTAATATAAAAGGGATTTTTCTTCTAGCATCAAACAAATTAACAGACATCATGGCAAAGGACCTACGGTAATTTTACCTCAGGCAATTAAGCCCGAGTTAATCATTTTTAAGGCCACGGGAAAAAGGGTTTTGTTATACTAACAAAATCATTTGTTAAAATATGGATAACAAAAACATTTTGTTACAACAACAAAATGTTTTGTTCTGTCAACAACACGTTTGGTTGCTGCAGCAAAATTTTTGGTTGCAGCAACAAAAATTTTATTTGTTGTCCCTAATTTTGTTGCTGTAACAAAACCATATTTTCCGTGAACTAGTAGCCAAACGTAAGATACAACTTTCGTTGGCTGTAAAATGTACTATCTTGAAAAACAGATAGCAACCTTAACAGGACATTAATGGGCTCTGTGTTCAGCGAAATCAGAGTGGGGGTCAGTATAAGAGAATTGACGATTTAGCACGCACATGTATTGCGCGTTCATCTTTATATTCCAACAGACACAACAACTTTCCGTCAGGAAAACTCGGCCGTTTTGCTTTCGCAGAACTTGATAAAAGAAACCCTTTGAAAACCTTTTCAACAAACAAACAAAATCTCCAGTCTGCAGGTGCTTGACCTTTGAGACAGAATATCTCGCTCCGAGACAGACACTCCATTTTTTTCCAAAACTTATTCCTTTTTAATTCGTTTTTAATTAGGTTGATTAATAAGTTTATTGACAGAAAACTGCTCCGAAGGAGAACGCTGTCAAGACGAAGAATTCTAATACAGAATAATTGCTTAAGTGAACCAACTTGTAGCAGAAATTTGAGTTTTACGACAGGTTTATAATCATTAACAAGTAAATTTAATATAAAAGTGCGTTCAGCGCTGATCACTTCTAATTTAGTCACTAAAAATATAAAAGTTTCAGACATGAGCGCCATAGTTTTTAAAAGGTACCACGAAGGTCGTTCTACTGCAAGGCAGCCAACTCAAAAATGTCGTCTCGCAACGCATCTGTTATATGCGCAAACGCAAGCTTAAGTTGGCACTACTGGATACGTAGCAAAAAACCACGACGCTGCTTCCTGGAACTGGAAACACACGCTGGAGTCTCGAAATACAAACAGTCGCACTACTTCACGAGTGTGGCACTCATTTTTTTCCCTTTTATTTAATAAGCGAAATTTGGATGGTAGCCATAGGAAAAAAAATCTTTTCAGGTTTTCTCGTAATGCAAAGAAACGCTGCTTTGCTCGATAATGCTGCGAGAACTCTTCTCCTGGTTTTTACCATTTACCTAAATAACTTGGCAAAATCCTCTTTTGGTGGAATAAAAAAGTGTACGGTGCCACTCTTGAAAAAAGAAAAAAAGAAAAAAAAGAAGAAAAAAAGGGAAGATCATTCTTCATAAATAAATTAGATTAAGACAATTTTTTAGGTTGGTATCAATGCCTTAAAAAATAAATTCTAAAATTTGAGGTACAGTACATCATTTTGAAAATCGATTTTGAATACAGATGAAAACATAATTTATCAGGCTCCTACTTTCACAGTTTTCTCTCTGTACCTTAAACCGCGAGAAAAAGTCAACAAAATGTATGGTGTTAGAATCGCGCGCATTGGTTGGGTGAGGGTCAAATTGTTTTCGATGGCTGGAGATATTACCGACAATTAGAGTACGTCCCCCGTTTAGAAGCTGTCCCTTTTCCGCTCAATTGAAAAATAGTGTGCATTACCGCGGAGGTAAGCCCATTAATAAGAAACCTTGTCTTAACTAGATCCGAAATCAATTAACACTTAAGGCACAACGATAATTAACGTTTGTAGCCCGTCGGGTAATTACAGGTGTGGACTTGAGGCATGCGCGGTGCGGTGCGGCAGCGACTGGTTCCAATGGACCGCACCGCCGCGCTGGTCCAATGGGGCGGACCTCACGAAGTTACGCTGTGTTAAAGAGGTACCAAAATGTTTTCACTTTGGATTTAACCCTCGAAGTAGTTGATTCAAGATACGCCAGGCAGGCTAGGCCTCGTTAGTGACCCTCCAAATACCGATAGACAGATGAAGTCATAGGAAAAAGCGGTAGGCCAGGAGACGATAGGTTAGTTTAGGTGCCCTGTGCCTTAATCAGCTCGCATTAGTGACGAAAGTTAAGGTTAAAGTAGTTTGAAATGCATCATTTAATCAACTGGGGTGTTTTCAACAACCTACGTCTTAACGTCGAAAATCTCGCTGTAATTAATGTATATTTATGGTGAAAATATGACCTCAACTTTGGCTAGAGACAATGAATTTCAACATATAACACAAAACTGTAAAAAGAGAATCTTAAATTCAGATGAAACAAAAGACGATAGGTTTGAAAAAAAATTCAAATATTCACTAAATTTCAGTTACATTTTTTTTAATCAGCAGGATATAGAATTAAAAAACGATATTTGTGAAATTCGGATTGAAATTCTTTTCATATCAGTGATTTGACTTTTGTTGCATCTGAATTTAAGATCCCCTTTCTATAGTGAACGCAGAATCCTGAACGATTTTGTCTCTGGTTAGAAAAGCTCAGTATTACGCATGTTTTGGGCAGAACTATGTTAATACTACCTTATAGTGTCTCGCGATAGTTCGCTATAGGTTATTAAAGACTTTTATAGAGTTCGCACTATATAGGAGTTTCAACGTGGACATTGATTTACGTAAGCTATTTTATGGAAAAGATTGGTGGTCTGACAATGAGCGCTCTCCTGGCGGTGGATGGTGTATATCGTGATCAGACATGGAAATTCTGCCCGGGGCGAATTTTGGGCCCTTCCGGAGTACGGCTCGGAATGCAATTCACTCGACCAGAGAGATCAAGCTATCTGATATCTTCTTCTTCATATTTCGGGGGTGTTAAAAATTCGGGTTTCTCTTTGGGAAGTGCTAAAAGCACCTACGGGTCTCCATTTCACTGGCGAATGGATTGATAACCCAACAACGTTGCAGAATGGATCATGGAAGAGATTTCAGGAGGAATAAACCAACTTGCAGTCGACTTCAATGCAATAGGATCGTCAATCTCCTACACAACAAAATATGCATGATAAATAAACAGTATGATTTTACGAGCCAATAACTATCTGGCAAGCTGATTTCCAACCTAAAGCAAGCTTGCTATCTAGTTTCACGAATCAGGTTAGGAAACGCTAATATTTTAATTACTATTTCATACTGAATAGTTTTTAAAAGAAAAAAAAATTCAAAAGACAGGAAAATACAGAATTTCAGTAACTTTCATATTTTCAGCGCAATATATTTCAGTTTTAGGAATATACTACGAGCATAGAAGCACCCTCATTCAAAGAAATGACTAAAAATAAGCCAAAAATATTTAAAACATATTTTTTGAAATGAGAATTCAATGAATTAAAGTTATTTTCAATGCCATGATTATCCTCATGAAGCTTCAGATTGACAAACCCTTTGAGCAGTTCCCACGACGAGACGAAGCAGTCTTCGGCTATCTTCACAAGTCGAACATACATTGCAAATAGGTACCGATAAAGAAAAAGTATTGTCGCCTGTATCGATATATGGATCGGTCCAATGGCCGATACAAGTCGATATCCGTTTCGAGATTTCTCCTAATCGTCGATCAGGCACCCTGTACTATACGGTAAGTTCACTCTGAAATGCAATACTCAATACTTTCACCACTGTGTAGGTACTTTCAATTGAAACAATATCAAATCTTCTGGAGGAGTACTAGCCGAATGTACTTCAATATTTTAATAATCTGGGTAAAACTATATTCATTAATTATAACTTTTTCTTCAAAAAATAGCGATGGATAAATTTTCACACAAACGGTACTTTGAAACAAGAAAGGTTAAATTTTCCCTGAAAATACACGATTTACGGCTTAATTTTAATTGCCATTTCAATATTTACATTGGGTTTAAAACAGCAAATTTGGACAGTATGGATTAACGTTTATAAGATATATAAGGTAGGCAAAACGCAAAGAATCAACCTTGAAACCCAACAAATACGCATCACAAGTATCACGTAACATAACCTTAGACGGAATATAACGAAAGACTATCATCAAACGTGTGTAACCTAACCTATTTTTACATAATCAAGACGCGCCTGTATATGACCTTGCCAAAATTAACTTTCTGTTACTTTAATCAAATCCAGCGTAATCTTCTTACCGACGACACGTTTGTTACATCTAGTAAAGAATCCGAAGTAAACACCATCGATATGATACGCTAACACTTTCATAAAAAGGTACCGCTCGAACAAGGGCAATTATTTTTTTCTTTTTGACTTGTAATAGGTACCCACGGCACCACCTTGTGTTAAATATCTGCTTTATCACGCCCCGACAGAGGCTTCTACTTGAGGGGAAAAAATCTTTTATTTTCTCTTTAATCAAATGGATTTTTTTACAAGGCTCTATCCGCCTTTTATATATCCTTTCTTGCCAGTTTAAGGACCTTCAGGATCAAAGTACTTGTGACTTTCACCGTTGAAGTTCAAATATCATCAAAGGGACATACAAGAATCGTTATCTTCAAAGGAAAAATACTTAATAAATTAAGTGACAAGGTATTTTTGTTGGAAACTTAAAAGCTAATTATGTTTCCTATGATACTGTGACAGCATGACAGCATGACCTATTTGAAACACTCCTTTCACTCACTGAAAAGGTTTGTTACTCTAACAAAAGTATGGATTAAAGAAGAGGTAAGAGAATTATTTTATTACAGCGATAAAACGGTTAGTTGCTACAATAAAAGGCTAGGTTGATACGGCAAAATTTTGGCTGCAGCAAAAAAACTTCCTAATCAAAATGGTCTTCATCAAAGTTATTTCCCAACCGCCACTAGTCGCCCGTTTTGATAGATTGTCGAGTCGAAGGGTTTAACAGCCGCAAACTTTTTAAATTCCCGCCACGCTTCCCCCTTAAGGGTAAAAAAAATTAATCATTTTGCAAATCATTTATTCTTGCTTTTGATGTCTTGATTCAGACCCCGTTAATTGGGACTGCTGAGGTGAGGACCAGGTAACAAATGCAGGTAGAAGTACAGCCAACTACAAAAGTTACATAACTGGAAACAAGATTTAGGGACGTACAGCCCGCCTTTGCCAACCTATTCTACGAAGTCGTTAGTTATCATAAAGGTTTTGAATGGTACTAAAATTTAAACAGTTAAGATTAACTGGTGAGGTGTATCTTGTTTTACAGGCAATTTATCTTCATGATTGATTAGATGATGTGGCTTTTGGAACTAGAGAGATTTTTTTTTGGTAAAAGGATAAGCTTTTAGGGTAATGAATAACTTAAAAAAAATAGCCTGGAAAAGACCCGCTTCTAAGTACCTGTTTTCATGCGCCTACATAACTCACACTAGTTTTCAAGGGCTGCAATTCCTATCTCTGATCTTATAAGATAGCAAATAATTAAAAAAAAAACGTACAGGAATATCGGTTGTATGTTTCCGATGAAATTGCCTTCTGAGACTCCACGCAACTTTTTGCTAAGCAACAGTTTGTCTTACTGAACTAGTGGGCCAACAATGGTTAAATATTCAGTGGAACAAATACTAAACTTTAGTAATGCACCTCGTAAAATATTTAGTCGCTTCGTCCATTTTTCTCGCATCTTTTGCGAACGCATTACGGGGATGGTGTTCGCTTCAACATTTTTAAAAAGCCCTTCAGGCAACAAGGAACTTGGTGCCCCCTCGAGACCTCACGAAAAATCCTTCCCTTTCCTGGAGGACCTAAAACCTTTTTCCCACTCAGGATAACATGTCTTTCCCTCCCCAGTTTTTTTTCTCGTCGCACGGGATTTACATACAAGAGGAAGACAGCTTCATGAATTCGTCGTATAATCATTTATGCCACTTACATTTAAATGTACATATGCATAGTAATTTCATGAACATAATTGATATTTTCCCAGTTTCATCGTCGAAAGAACCTGTTTTGGGCAGCTATAAAACTAATCTTACAAGGTAAATACTTGTTAAGGGTATGAAATATACAGATATTCTGGGTGTCATTTTACAGTTATAGCCATAACTAACGAAGGGATCTGGTGAAACCTTAATGTTAATATGGTTATCGATAGGTGTACGCTGAAGCTAAATGAAGTTCGTTTTATAAAGCTAAATAACCCAGAGAGCGCAAAAAAATCTCACAAATGTTTAGGCAAATTAAAATGTTTCGATATTTTTTCTTTGATTTTTTTTTGGAAATAGTGGACTTTAAGTTTCACTTATTAAAGCTAAAATTTTTGTACAGCATGCCTAGAAACAAAATAAATAAAAATCTAGCTTTGAAATTTTAAGACATTGTTTTTTTTTCATATTCAGTATTGTTTTGTTTTTTTTGCGGAAAAAAAATCATTTAAAAAATGGCACAGGGAATCACAAGTCCGTAAAAGCATAGTACGTGAGATAACGATACGTAGGTCTATAGGTTACTAAATAGCGAGAAACAAAGTAGTTACGGAAATAATTGGTGGGGCAGCGACGCGAATGCAACGCACTGCAGAGACGGGGGGGTGGGGTGCAACGAATTCTTGTGCAGCTAGTCTGCAGCAGGGCCCATTGAGCACATGGTATGCAACTGGCGGAGGGGGGGGAGGGGGGGTTCCTTTCCTTCAGAAGGTCGCTTCTCCCGGCAGAAGTGCCTTGCCTTTGCCGCATGTCCCTCCCTCAGGTCAGTCACGTGACCTCGTCCGATTCACTGCGGATGCCCATACCCAATTTTGTTCTTTGAATTTTCCTACAAATGCCAGGAAAGGCTGCCTGTGTGTCCACCTGGTGAGCCTCTCTTTCCTTGTCGCGTGAAAAATCACAAAGTTGGATGGGTCACGCGTTGGACTAAAAATACGCGACATTTTCATGTAATGCGCGAATGTTACTTGGATTTATCTTAATTGGTTATAAATTTACTAAGGTGGCTGCAAGTCTCTATTAACTCATAAAAATATATACTTCGGTTTAAACCCATATATGATAATAAAAATAAAGAAAACGAACAATAATTGTCAAAAACTTTCTTAAATCGTTTAAATGTTATGTTTTTGTTTCAGTATAAGAAAAAGGAGTTTTTTCTTTCGTAAATCCATATACACGAAAAAGCAAAAAAAAAAAATGATAAGCTTATACGGGATATTTGAAAGGGAGTGCCCATTGATCCAACTGCCCCATTTAAAATGTATTAGGTTCCGTGCGTTCAAGTTACAATCCATTTAAAATGCCTCAGGTTGGTTACGTGCGTTCAAGTCTCCCTATATTAATGCATTTCGGGTCAATAGTAAGAGCCAGTTGAAAAGCCAGACCATATAACAAACCCTATAAAATGAGTTCTGGCTTATCTCGAGCCGTATTACAGCTTCATTCGCTTAATTTTCACGCGAGTATATTAAAAACTCATAGGCAAAATAAAGACATCAAAACGGCTAGAGATGATTACCAAATATTACAAACAGTAAATGAGCTACTAGTAGGAATAAAGCATTGAAGAACACCTGCTCTTCTTAATGCAACACTATTTTCATATTATAACCGTCATAAATCTAACTGCTTATTACAGCCGACCGAATCCCTTCACAAATACTTATTAAATAATTGCGTCACAAATTCGATCTGAATAATAAAAGAGATCAGATGGTTATCAGAGTGACACACACTTAGCGGCGTTGCCAACATTGCGATTTATTTATGAGAACATTTATCCTTGGCAAGCGATTAGCGATCTTTCAGCGGATTTAAGGGCGGCCCCCGTAGGCCCCTCCCGTCGAGGTCATGACCCCCAGTCACCGTAGATCTGTCAAAGGGACCGATATTCGGGGGCAAGAGGGGAGGGCTTTGTCACCGGAACAGTATAAGGGATTAGAGGGCTGGGGGGGAGGGTCCAAAGTTTCCATCTGTAGCACTTCCGGGGGCACAGGTAGCTAAATAGTGCTACTGACACTAACACTTTAGCGCGGAGGAATCCAGTAGTCGCCCAAAGACTCGCCCAAAGGGACCCTTTTTTTCGGCAAACTAAAAACTTGAAATGAGTTTTAGGCTCTTGTTTCACCTTTTACCGGAAAACGAAACGGAGCAGCGGTAGAGCAGAGGCACAAAAAAAGTTAACCATATCTTAAGTTAACCTTGGTTAAATTAACGTTAACGTCAAACCGCCTTTATTCGCTTCGGATTCCGTTAAATTCAGATACCGCCATAACGATGTTTCTTTTATGAGGCGCCTCAAAAGTCGCACTTTGACGGACATTACGTTCTGTAAGTGGATTTCAAACGGACAATTGACGGGATTTTGTGGACAATCGAGTAAACGCCTCAAGGGGGGGGGGCGCTGGACCATTCCGATGAATAATAAAAAGATTCCTGCGTCACATCACCAGTCAAAAGAAGCGCCTTTTCCATGGAAATTCAATCAAATGAGGTTCTCTCCCATGACTAACCAGGTTAGAATTTGTTCGGCCTACTTACTGTAAGATTAAGTTAGGTTCGGTAAAGACACATTAAGGTTACGCTTGGTTATGTTGATTAAAGTAACTATAGGTTTTGAATAGGTTAAGTTAGGTAGCTTAGGTTTTGTATAGATAGTTACGTTTGGTGAGGCAAGTTTAGGTACTACTAGATTGAAGCGCCTTAGGTTTAGCTTGAGACAAAAGCTCTAGGTCATCAACGCTAGGTCAAAGTGCACTCACGTTTACTTAACATCGACTCATCAGCCACATAGGATCAGTATAATAATTAACAGCGGGACATAGTTAAAGAATTTCCCCTGCTTTAGAGCAGATGTGTAACAAAGGATTTAGGCTTGATCGCTTTTGTGCCATTGGAATTCTAATCTAAAGTATTTTTTAGAAACTAAACTGATTTAAGCAAATTGTATAATAAGTACTTTTTTAAATCCTATGAACGTGTTCGTGAATTCGCCGAGCGCGGAGTACGATACAAATCGGTTCGCATTGACGTACTTGTCATTTCTATCGCATAGAAATCGGAAGTTGCGAATAACCGTATCAATTGCGTTTCTCCATTTAAAACAAATCTGTGATTTGTGACGAGGATATGTCAGTTGTATTCCCATTCTTGCGTCAAAAAAATCCTTCAGGCCCAAATAGGCACGTAATGAATTGCAAACAGTATTTTATAGTCAGAACATCACTAAAAGCACGTAGCTTATAAGATTAAGTGGAATTTATGGAAATGTAGGAATGGGTCCAACGAAGAAATCGTCCGATACTCTCTCAGATTTGCACATGCTGACAGAGTCTGCCTCATAGTCACTCGGTAGATAAGTATCGGTTAGGTTAGGTGTGGTTTCGTGTGGTTAGGTGTGGTTGGGTTAGGTGTGGTTAGGTTAGGTGTGGTTAGGTTAGGACATGCTGGCGATAACATTTGGATGCACGCAGTTCCCTGGCCGGTGACATGCACTCCCCACGAGATTGTCGGACAATGTTTAAGCCTGACACCCGTGTCGGACACAATCCTAGCTGTGTCGGGCACAGCAATTGCGCTAAAACATCGGAGATGATCCTTCGGCTAGGAGGCACGAGGGTCAAAGTAATCCTGCGACAAGATTGTTAAAACGATAGAGGCGGCTTCTAATAAAGAAAGAGAAAGCTTAAATAAATACGGATTGGACATGTCAAAGTCAAAGAGACTGTTAGCCTAAACGAGCTCGTTTTCTAGGCAATCTCAATAGGTGGGAATGGGCCCAGTCCAATGGGCCAGACCGATCTAATGGGACGTTCACACTCACAATGAGGGCGGATTTAAAATGGGCGGCAACTCCGATTTTGTCACACCGAGAAAGCTACGTTTAAGTAAAGATTTCATCTCATTAAATGTCATAAATTAAAAAACACTTTGGGTCAATTTTAAGAGGGTTACGTTGAATACAACCCTTTAATCAATTCATTCCGATTGGCTCTTCTTTACCCAATATAAAAATCATGGACGAAAATTTCTTAACTTGATTTGAGTAAGTGAAAACATGGCTTCAAATAGGAATTTAATGAATTGTAAAATGCATTCCGATCGTAAACTATATAAATCGTAAATGCTTAATTCCTAAACTGAAAATTTCAAGCAGTTCCCTCCATTTGGTTTTTTTTACATTTAGTTGCAAAAAATTGATTCCAAATTTAGCAGAAAGTGGTATTTTGAAGCAGATAAAATTCACGATTCAAGCCAAGTTAAGGAACCTTTTTCTGCATTAACGAAATATTTTTTCCATTCGAGTAGATATTTGTATAGGGTCGAAAGCTGTGGAATGAAAAAGTTAAGCATTTTCCTTCCTAAGATACACTAAGGAATCTAAGAAAGATAACCACGGACTCGTGCAATTGTTATGCCTAGATTTCACTTAAGGCCTTTTTCAATGCTGGAAACGCACTGAAAAGCTGTTTTATGCTGGAATTGTTGTGGGAAAGTTGTCACGAGACGAGGAGAAGGAGGCGGTAGGCAGTGCTGCCCCGGACGGCACCGCAAAAAGCTCTGCCCGTCGCCCACGTGCGAGACCCCCCTGCCC
>Ga0058701_10001869_pt1 | contig 15420 bp, 10 predicted proteins | sample AgamicOrMae_FD_97039 | JGI IMG/M metagenome (GOLD analysis project Ga0058701, IMG submission 97039) | Agave microbial communities from Guanajuato, Mexico - Or.Ma.e | ecosystem: Host-associated > Plants > Phyllosphere > Phylloplane/Leaf | place: Guanajuato, Mexico | collected 2012-06-04
ATGGGCCTTGGAGAAAGAGATCGAGTATAAAGTATAAACGGGAGTAGTACAACGTTTCATCTCGGTAATGTAATGGGGTCTCTTTGCATAGAATAACTTGGGCGAGCTCGGGGGCGGGACCACTGAAGAGAAGGTTGATAAAAAGATTGTCTGTACTCTTCTTCGTAGTGGTTAGCGAGTAAATAGGCGATGAGTGCATCAATAAATCGTGCGGCAACGAAAATCCAGAGATAAAGACGGAGGGAGTTAATTGGAAATTTCGTTGTAGTTAGTCGTTGCAAACAGCCTCTTTTGAGAGGACTCCGACATTCATGCATGCGTTCAGCGTTTGATTCCTGACGGGAGCAGCATGACTTGGGATAAGAGCCTTCGGGGATATCCTGACGCAAGGAGTGCCAGTCACTGAAATCTTCTAGACCACAACAACCAAGCTTTGTCTGTATTTCATCCATGGCAAGTGTTTCACTATTGGCTCTTGATCCATCCACAAACATCTCATATTTGGCCACGTACTTGGATAGTCGCTCCCTCATCACATTGGGGTACGTATTTGGGTTATAGAAAGTAAGAAGCGCACCAAGAACGAAGCACAAACATCCGAGGACAAGAGATATGCATGCATACTGGTTGGGTGTAATGGAAAAAGGTATAGGTCAGACGGTCGAGCATTCTTCCTCTTGGATGGATATTTTCAAGAGTTAAAATTTGATCATAGACTCAAATCACCCATCTGAGGCATGTGGGATCAGGACTGACACCATTATACAAACCACATGAGTTCACAATCAAAACTATGGTTGATAGGACTACAACGACAAAAACTGGGGACTCCTCCCTGTAGATCGCTGAGATTGCGCTCTCTTGAAAAGCCCTGATGCAAGCAATTAGAGCGGATACAATTCTCACGGATGACACGAAAACAAGGAACAACCTTAGAAAATAGACCAGGCAACTGTCCATCTTATTCTTCCAGATTACGCTGGTTCCTTGCTTCAAGTCGGTGAACCTCTTCGAGAACGATGCATCAATCGGTGACGAACAAGCCTACCATGGTCATAAGTTGTTCTGAATGATGCTAGAATATCGCTCGATTAGTTTTGATCGATATTGATACACAATCGAAACCAGGACTTCTAATAGTGACACAATGATCTTGACTGATCGCTGTGCGACCTCAGACGAGCTCAACCACTGAGCGGCTCGTCTGATAGCTGGAGTTCTCACAAACAAGCTGGTTGTGGGGCTCTTCGATTTAAAAATCATCATTGTCGAGGTGAGCTGAAGATGGCTTGACTTTTCATTCCTTCATCCATGAAGGAAGTATCCCTAATTATCACGATAGATGATTGGCGAAGCATAATCCCAGGATTTGATCCAGCGCACTAGCATAGGGCGCTCCAGTCGATATATGAACTCGTCCATCCGGTTAGCCGCACTAAGTATGAGCGCATAGAATATTGTTAATTTCTGAATAAATGATTCCATTGGTCAACACCATACGACCATAGACATCGGTTCCTCTGGTGAATCGGTAGTTAAACGCATGACAGACATCTAGCATCGACCGATAGTTCACATCTAGTCTCACTCGGAAACTGCAATTACCAGGGAGAACTGTTCAGCGGGAATCAGCCGTCCGTCGGCCTCCTTCGAATTCCAAAAGATTATGGACGAGCCAAAGAAAGAACGTCAAGATATGCAAGACATACTACTCAGTACCGTCATGGAACATCTGCAGGGGGATTTTGCATTCTATTTCGACCGAAACAAGAGAGCCAATCGAGATCTGAAAGAATCTCGGAAAAAGTTCTCCATCTATCTACTTAGATTGCTGATCCAAACTAAGCCAACCAACGCAGCCTTGGCCGGCTCTGTGGTTAGGTGTGACCGGGAGGCGTTACAGGCCTACTTATTTGAGATTTTTCTAACAAATAAGGATTCCTTCAAGCGGATGCTCAATGAGACATCCAAGGGAGCGAAGGGAAAGGCTCAAGTGAACAAAGATGAACCTCATCCGCAGCGCCCAAAATATAAGCTGGACAGTGCGATAGATATAGCAATAGAGGATCTAGCTAACCACACTCGACTGTATCTGAATATAATGCTCTACCAACTTACATCGATAAACAATCTAAGTTACCTTTCCATTCAGCACGCCTCACAACTAGACGTTTACTTCGACCATTTGCTCTACTTACCAGCCTATCCCTTGATTGAGGAGCATCGTATAGAAACTAGAATAAGCCCCCATGAAGACCAGATCCTGCGAAGAGGCGCCCTATTGTTGCTTGTTGAAGAGTTGGAGAGATACACCAGACCTAGACCAAAAGGGAGAGTGATTATCGAGTTGCTCATCCTAATAATCAGTAAAAATGATTATCTCTCCAATCAGATGACACTGTCCACTGAATCTAAGCATCACTTAAGACCAGCGCATCAATCACCGGGGACGAATTCAGAGGAAGAATTCGCTGGTAGAGAATTTGTGTTCCACTTTGAGCGGCTTGTGATAGAGAGGGTAGTTAATAATTGCTTGATCAAGAGGTTACATGACTGGGTCCATGAAACGACGAGGTTGGGCAAGATTGAAACTGAGGAAGAGAAAGATATAGAGCTTAGGGCTAGAACTCTTCTGACCTTGAGACTTGTCAAGCTAATTATAAGACACCATAAACTCAAAAAGAGCAAGATATCGGATGAAGTGCACGCCTTAGGCTCGAGGATACAAACAACTTTGAAGATGACTATCATGCAACGTTTTGAGCGACGAGTTACCGATCTCATAAGAGCAGACCATGACCATGCAAACCCAGTGAACGAGTCTAACAATTTGGTAGATAGACACAAGCCGAAAGACTCTTGGAATCAACTACTTCAGGATGTACAAATGTTGAACAATGATTTGAAGTTCTACTGGTCGAGAAGAGGCTTCGACGGTCTCATGCGGAAGCCTCCCTACCTGTTAGCCCATAACGACGCCTCCACAGAGGGGAAGCAAGACATCTCGCTGAAAATCTTGATAGAGAAGAAGCTGAAGGCGTACCTAAAGTCTTGAGAGTTCATATGTGCCTAAGTTGACTAAAGTGGTCGGGTTTTCGATTTTTCCTCTACTTCCTTTCCAGAATTTGAACCTGAGCACAGGAGAGTGAAGCTAACGCAGACAGACCGCAGGTCTTGGTCCGGTGTCCCCTGATGAGTATAGGCGAAAAAAGGGCGAGTTTCACAGTGAATCGTCTGCCGCTGTGATGATGTTTGCTACAATTTATCAATGCTCACCACCCAACCCTAATCGTCTCAGCCTATACTGTCGCCAGCATCAACTCAGATGCCCAAAAACAGCGACAATCAGACTCTCAGACCGAAAACATCGATTCTATCATCTAGGTCTACCGACTCATCAGACTCTGGTCGGCGTTCGGCCCTCTGGAGGGGTAGGAGAAAACAACGGGGACGCAACAAGAGGCGCAATAGTGGGCGCCATGTGTCTTTCAATCCGGAGGTGGAGATATTCATAATACCCTCGAGACAAATGTTGCTTGAGAGGCAAAGACGCAGAGTAAGAAAAAGACTCACAGTACGCCATAGTAAGGCTAAAATATCGCGACATCGTAGAAAGGCCCACCGTCGATTGAGGGAGAGGAGAAGGCGTAGAAGGTCACTGCGTCATAAATCAACCCGGAGGACCCGTTCGAGGCGGAGGAGGAATAGGATCTCATACACTAAGCGGCGTTATATTAGGTCCCGCCGAGGACGACGTAATACTGAACTATCGGTGCACTCACCACAAACTGGAGGTCGATCTGGTCGAGACGTTTACCACCCATCGAGAATTTCCAGACGTTTGAATAAACCTTCGCCACGATCAGATTGAGACTCGACTGAGAAGTTTCAACTGAATCCACTCTCTTCGACAATCTTTTCTCACTTCTTTTCTCAGGCTCATGTCATTCGTTTTGTCAACTACGGTTGTCTTTAAAACCCCAAATATTGGGGTGCGACCACGCAGATAGAATAGAAGTACAATTTAGAGCATCGGGAGTATTTAATGGGTTGAAATATCTTGATTTTTGGAGAACAAATTCAATCGTCGGCAGGGCAACTTAGCTGGCGTTTCGTCTAACGATTAGAGACTGGACAAATTGTTTGTACGATATCTCCGGCTTATTCAGATTCATCTCCTTAATCAAAGAATTGAACTCATGGTGAGATAATTTTTCGCCCCAATTGCACATCAAAAGCCTAAGAGTGTCTAGAGAAACATTATTTTTATCTCTGCAAAGGAATGGAGATACTTTGAACGCATTGAGTATCTCGTCTGGAACTTTTTCCACTTGCATATGAGCATGAGCACAATCTAGAAAATCAGAAAATTTGATTGAGTTCTCTTGGGTTGCCATTGTATGACCGACCAATGGAAGAGTATTGTGTTATCAGTCGAATCGTGTGATGGTAAGTTAGTACGCGTCTGTTAGTTACTTCTGTTGAGACATCAACAAGTTAGCTATGTGTTCAATCTGGTTGCTCGACGACTAACGAGCAATAAGAACTCCGAGACATGAATGCCTGGAACGAAATCGAGACAGAATATTTGACTTTTGTGACACATCGTAAAGCTCTGCAAATAAATGGTTAGACAGAGTAGTAGCCATCAACATACAGAGCTTTGACCGCCAATGAACTTCATGAGATTTGATACTCACTCCTTTCCTTCAGATATCTCTCTAACTCGTCGATAGTGGGACTAAATCCTACCGAGCGCATAACGAATTTAAGTTGATCCAGATCATTTATGACCCCAGATTTGCAATTCAGATAGAAACAATCTCTGAATCCGTCTATCTCGTCCTCGCTGAAGAACCGCGCCTGTTCATATAGGAGATATTGATATATAGTTATAAGTATGGATTTGATGGTTGCTATCGTTGGATCAGGCTTGCGATCCTTATCTTTTCATGCCTCTAAATGCCGACGAATCTATTCGACTTACCATTGTTGTCACCTTGTTACAGCCGTGATTATGACCAATGCAAACTTGCTTTTGGAAGTGGATCACCTGTCTCAGATCCCGTTCATTCAATGAGAACTGAACATTGTACTGCTGGCTCGATGTAAATATGCGACGAGCTCTCTGATTTGCTTTGTTTGCTCAAATGACGGAATGTTTCTATGATACTTCAACGAAAACAAGCTCAAGGTAAATAGACGAGGATAGCCACAGGTGGTCAGCTGATGCGTAGACTGCGGACTTCCGAGTTACAAGCAGGTGGAACTTTTTTACCGAGATGGCAGCACTTACAACTTGACTAGCTGATGGTCAAGAATAACGGCGCCGATGAGGACCTGCAGAGGGGGAGCAGCATCGGTTGAAGTTTGTAATAGCATTCGGACGGTAATTTTGCACATTTATGTCCGCGATTTCGAGCCTTATTTTGTTCCCCGAGATGGCTGCCTCCAGCTGAATTGAAGCCCAGTCATGGCTGTTCGGACACCGAGTTCTCAGTCTCGTGTTCCACGATCCTAAGCAAACCGATCCGGGTGGTGATGGCGTAATGCATCGTGAGTTTAGCGGTGTCAGAGGAGATCATGTAGGTGTGCAAATCACTCGATTGCCCGCAGCGGATCGGACGATCTAGGCTAGATTCGGAGTGACAGTCTGATCGTGTCAACTGGCAGTCCAGTCAACAGTTCAGTCAAACTGGGTGAACCCGGTGTCAGTTCAGTGGCCATCTCCAGGTGGAGCCTGAAACTCGGCCGGCTTCAATGGATAGTCTGCTCTGCCAAGGGCTCCATGGAGAGAAGAAATTGTCGGTAGTAACTTCTGAGACGAGCTGTGATTGGTAGGTAATGTTCAACAGAAAGTTCGTGCATCTTGATGACGCGCTCATCACTCAGGTGCATAGGACCCTCTTTGGTCCTCTTCGACCTGACAGCACTAGCACCCACACCTAATCTCTTGCCCAGGTCGAAAGCAAGCTGTCTGATATTGAGGCCGTTTGCAGCCAAGATTCTAAGATCTACGTAAGGATTGTGATAGTCCACGATCTTAATCTCATGTATCTTCACCTCACGCTTGGGCTTGCTATAAGGATAGATCTGAGGGGGTAACTTCTGGACCTTGAGCAGATGAGAAATCGATACTAGGTCATAGTATTCCATGCTGTTCAGATTCTGAGGTATTCCTAGGACCTCATCACGCCGAGGATAGCCGTTTGGATTCACTCTGTAAAAAGGAGAATGAGCTTGACCCCACACTCCGATGAAATCCTTGATGGCTGACTCTATCATACTGACCGTGATATGCTTTGTCGGAGTTTTTCTCAACACAGCACCGTCTATCGAGTGGTATTCTCTTTCAGTTCCGAGCTCTAACCGGGCTTCGTAAATGCTATCACTGATCAAGAAGGGAACAGTCTCTCCAGATTTTTCTCCGATCCTAAATGTCACTATGCCCTCAGCAAAATGTTCCAACGGCTTGTAGGGGTTCACCGTAACAAATCCGGGTTTATAGTTTCTTACTGCTTCGAAATAGTGATAGATCTCCAACTTTATACATTCTTGGAGTTTAATGCAACAGTACCCGGGAAGTTTGTGTATTGGCAGCCAACAATTCAGCCCCTTTGTTGACAGTCTCCGACCACTACCCAATGCCATTTCAGTCTGGTATGGTTAATCGATCGGAGTTAGAGGATTTTTTGCGGTTAGAAAGACGGGAGTAGATAGAGATGTTAACTAACGACTGCCAGCTGGATTTCCGACTGCAGTTCGGCAGTCCAAACTGGCAGTTCAGTCGGACTGTGGCCTCACCGTCTGGCGATTTCGACTGTGCACTCCGAACTGCACAAGGAAGCCGGCGACTATCGACTGGCTCAGCCAGTCCAGTTCTCATGTCTAGCTGCGTGTTTGTAAACAGGCGCTCTTTTTTGTAAACACACGCTGGTTTACAGACACCCAGACTGGGTGACGGAGTTTGGTTTTTATTTCTGAGGAAGAAAGAAAGCAAGATATCTAACAGTGCTGACTTCATTCATCACCATGTTCCGGTGTAATGCTCCCGGTTGTGAAGAGAAATTCGACGACCGCAATTCCCATGAGTACCTGGTCCATTCGTCCTATCACGATTACCACGAGAAGATACGCCTTGCGGGTCAGGAAGAGCTGGTACACTTGGAGATAAAACTAAATGCATCTATTAGGTGTCCCCTGGAGGATCATTTGGAGGGAAGTTTTTACTTTCCCCAGCTGCCTTCAAAATTGATCTGTCATTGGGACAACTGTACTACACAGTTCTTCTCAGCCAAGGACTATTACAGCCACGTGGCGGACCATGCCCATCGTTTAGTGGACAAATGTTACTGGGAAGGGTGTGACAAAGTATTCAAAACTATCACATTATCAATACTGAGGGAGCATCTAAGGGTACACACATTGCAAAAGCTATATGCCTGTCCCCGTTGTGGTAACTTCTTCTCAACTAAGATCAAGTTTGATGACCATTTCCTAAGGCACTTCAAGTTGTCTGACCTTCTCAATGGACGTCAAATGACGCCTGAAAAAATTACTCACCATGAGAAGGATGTCAAATTTGATATTGAGGAGTACGAGGTAGGCAGTAAATTTGGCCGAGTGAGAGTGTTCAGATGCACTCATGGAAATTGTGCTGAGACGTTCCTAACATCATCCCTCCTGCGCGAACATATTCGTATCCATTCTGATAAATACCAATGTGATCAGTGTCAATTTGTAGCCAAATCCGGCTCTCAATTAGATAGTCATAAATTATATAGACACACTGAAGTGAGAAACTTCAAATGTAGACTCTGCCCAAAGGCTTTCAAGCAAAAGGGAGACTTACGTGCCCATATAAAGCGCCATCAAATAAAGCCATTTCAATGTGAAGAGTGTGAATTCATTACATCAAGTGAGGAAGGTTTCTCCAAGCACATCAAGTTACACTCTAGGACCAGTGATTATCGCTGCCACGTATGTGGAGGATTGTTCTCCAGGGGGAACAACCTCTCTCGGCACCTCAAGGTCCAACACCAATTGGTTCCTCCAAAAGGTCTATCAAGATTTAAATTCATCATCACAGACCAAGGCTCATTTCAAGCGGATATGGGTGAGGAACGAACAGCAACAGACAGCAACGCGAATAACCTTGAGAAGGGTGCCGATATCAATGAAGAAATTTCAAGTATTTAGCTGTTTAAAGTATTCAAATAAATTCCTACCAGAGTCTGTTGGATTTTTTCCAACAGATCTAAGAACAATATTCCAAGCTACAACAATTGCTAGAATCGGTAAGACCTCGGAAAGTTTAGTGAAAGTCCAACCCTTTTTTAGCTGGACAATTTCTCTACAAATGTCCAGCTCGCGGAAACGTTAAGCCCTAATTGTTCGCGTTAGGCGTCTCGCTATCGTGCGTTTTAGACAAAACTCGCACAATTGTCCAACTACTTAGTTTCCGGTCGCCCTTGACACGGTCCAAAGGGTAAAATTTGTTCTTGCTTGGGAAAAGTTATCACTAATCAAGAGTTCGGTCTGCACATTTTCGGAGTCGAAAAAGTTCCTCGAGCACGATCTCACCATTTCTGCTCAAGCTCAAAGTATCTCCAAAATTTGAAATTTTTTGTCACAACCAAGAAAAGAGGATGATAACATATATATCAGAGTTGTCGAAGCAAGACGCGTCTACGTGGCTTCGGCCAGTTTGTATCTCACTTTTGGTATTATTAGCTTTGGATATAATAGTGAGAAAATTGAGAGATTACTTTGAATTTCGGCGAAAAATCAACAGGTTGCCTGGACCAGAAACTCTGAATCCAATTTTGGGCAACATTCCGGCAAATGTGCTCAGCTTGGTTGCTGGCTTCACAAGATCACAAAAAGAAGCAAGCGAATTCTACACCAGTCAAATCCAGTCGGTCCTGGGCCATACATTCATATACAAGGATGAAGCCTTGTTCAGGCTCTGGATCGGTCAAGAGCCGGTGATTTGTGTCTGGAAACCTGAGATGGTGGAAATCGTCCTAAATGATAGCTTTCTTCTGGAAAAGTCTTACCATTATGACTTTCTAAGACCCTGGCTCGGAAACGGATTGCTCACTAGTCCTGGAAAGATCTGGCGCCCACGCCGGAAGTTGCTGGTGCCCTCATTTCATTTCAACATACTGCAAGCTTTCGTGCCTGTTTTCGAAAGGAAATCTAAACTCTTAGTTCGCAATCTCAAGCGGAAGCTGCACGAGCAGATCAAAAATAGTACATCAAATGACAATCGAACTGAGAAAGCATCGACAGTTGTCGACATTACGCCAATAATTACAGCCTGTACATTGGATGCCATTTGTGAGACCATCATGGGAGTTTCAATCGATGCCCAAGAGAACCCCAACAACGATTATTGCCAATCTATATACATAGTTGGTGAGACTTTCTTGGAAAGGATCATCCAGCCTCGTTACTGGTTGGACTGCGTGTTCAAATTGACCGAGTTGGGAAAGCTTTATAGCTACCATCTGAACAAGTTGCACTCTTTCACACGAAGAGTGATCAAAGAGAAGAAGCGTAGAAAGTTGGACTCAGTAGACGATAATGGTCATGATCTCTTCAAAGAAGAGTCGGAAGTATCGCAGAAAGGTGGACAGGCTGAAAAGGCAACGACGAAAAATGGCGACACAGTAGCAAGACTCGAATCTAGACTTAGAGTGCTGGAAACCACTAGTGTCGATAGCTTTGAGGCTAGCCGAAAAGAGGCTCCCAAATTGCCAAAAGCATTCCTGGATTTGCTGCTCGATAAGGTTAATATTTGTTCTGATGAGGGCGAGCAAAAGCTGAGCGACGAAGAAATACGCGAAGAGGTCGACACCTTTATGTTTGAAGGCCATGATACAACCGCCATGGCCCTATCCTGGACACTGTTCCTCTTGGGCCACAACATGGAGGCCCAAAAGAGGCTGTGGTTGGAGGTGGACGCGTTGCACGAAAACGAATTGTCCTGCAATGGAGATGATGGACAGCCGGGCTTGGAATTGGATCACCTAAAGAGGTTGAAATATTTGGATTGCGTCATAAAGGAGGCCCTGAGATTGTGTCCATCTGTTCCATTCATTGGACGCCAAACTAGGAACCAGATCCGTTTAGGCGAGCACACAATCCCCCCAGCAAGCGTAATCTTTGTCCTCATTTATCAGCTCCATCGCAATCCAGAGGTGTACCCAAATCCGGAAAAGTTCGACCCTGATAGGTTCCTGCCCGAGAACATGATAGGCCGTCATCCTTTTGCCTACGTGCCATTTTCGGCAGGACCACGAAACTGTATTGGGCAGAAGTTTGCAATGGCGGAAATGAAGACCATTCTATTGCATTTGACGCGAAACTTCCAATTCGAATCAGTCACCCCGATGGACCAGGCGAGGGTGCAGATGGAAATGGTCTTGAGGCCCAAGTGTGCGCTCCAGATTCGGATCAGACCGCGCCTCCAACAGGCCGCATAGTTGTGCTCTTCCTAACGAGCTCTCTCATTTCATGAACTTCTATTCTTGGACCAAGAAGCTTACCGAAAGCTAAGCTGCCAAGTTTATTCGGCTCACGTCTCAACCAATTTTAGATCATACAGATTCTATTGAACTTCTTTAATTTGTACAATTTGTTTGCTTGATCCCCAAATTTAGACCACAAACGACGAGCTATAGTAGAAGGCTGGCCATCAATTCAATTCGGACTATTTCTGTTATCATATAGCGATAGAGACAAGACTTGGAGGCTGGCGTGCACAACAATTGCTGCTTTCGTGGCATCTCCACTGCATTCCTAATTCGTTGACCCCCAAAAGCCCCCGGGGGATTGTTGTTTGACACGTGCAAAATTGAATTTCAAAAATACACCATTGAAATGATTTCGTCAGCCCATTTGTGCTCGTTGCCTGTGAGAGGGACTAGGAATAAATTTGTTTGCCATTATTCTCGCTTGTTCTCGCTGGCCGGGAGCATAGCGCCACCCTAGGCTCTCTCACTGCTTAAATCAGAATCCCGCGCGCCCATGACTACGTTAGACGTCAAGGGAAATCCGTACCTTCAAACCAACTCAATTGAGTTGTGGTTATTCTCTCCTTCGGACAAATGTCTGGCTCCCATTATTATTCAAATGACGGCAAAGCTTGGGAACCATCCGAAGCTCTCAGATCAGCGTCGCCTATCAACCTCATGCTGTTGTGAGCTGAGAACCGCGCAAAACTCTGCATGGTTCGCAATGATGGTAAGGGAGGCGAAATTGTCGGTTAATTGGTTGTGACCCAGTTGCTTGGAAGAGTTCGAATGAGATGCAGCCCAGGTTTTGGGCCGGCGCAAATTGGCTCCAGAGAAATTCGAGGTGGAACAAAGAGAAATTGTGATCTGGCGAGGCGCTTTTGCAAGAGGCAAAAGTGGGGGAGGTATTCTGGTGCAATGGATGCTTTCATTGGCTGCTGAACAGGCGGCAAAGTTTGTCTGTGTTCGTTAGGAGGCAGAGGGGGTTGGAATTCGTTTGCCCATTTGTGTGCTTCAATTTGAATAGACTTCAGCTGGCAATCATTGTTCGAAAGATTACTTTTTGGCCCGGTTCACCCTCTGCATAATTGATTTATGGCAGAATGAGAGAGTGGCGAAGCAGAGGTAAAAGACTTTCGGTGGTGTATGGAGAAAGAGGCTTAGCAAGAGAAGGCGTCGAAGTGGGGAGGAGGAAAGGGGGAGGCAGAGGGCGAAGAGTGAGGAGGGAGTTCGATGTAATCGATTGTGAACAGTGTTCTCGAAATCCAAAGGAGCACGGCCAGAGTGAATGCGTGTCGACCCGGTGAAAGGAGTGGGAGACAGGGAACGGGCGGGTTGCTATTGATTGGCGGAAAAGAGGGCCAGTGGCTAGGTGGCGAGGAGTGTGAAAACGTCTTAGCTCTTCAGGCTGTTCGTGTGTGCCCCAGTTGCTTGGTTGCCAGGAGTTGAGTGCGAGGGGAGAAAATCGAGTCAGGCGACCAAATGGGTTTCTGGGCTCGGTAAGCCGATGGAGTGGGCATGGTTGCAACCTAGCGTCTGGCTTCTGCTCATTTCGACTATATAATTCCCGCGCCCGGGCCATCACCCAACCAGCAAGGGAGAGAGAGAGAGAGAGATGGCAATGAGCAGCTAGGGGGCGGCTTGGGCCAAGCTTGGGCCAGATGATCTTCTACTGGCCAAACGCTGCTCTACAGAGTCGGGCGCACTCTTTTGCACGGGCACAAGAGGCTCTGGTCCACTGGGCTGCCCCAAAAGAGATGAGGTATGAACGGCGGGACGTTTTTGTTCAGGCCTCAATGCGGCTCCAAGGGATTCCAATGACAAGCCGGTTGTCTACATTGACAGCTGCTATTGCAACACACCATTTATAAGTGCACTCGTCTCTCCAAAAGTGACTGCTTAATGATATAGCGACTCTCCATGGTGGCACATCGAATCATAACTCTACCACTTGGGCTGGCACCACAATCCAGCATGGCTGCCATAACTGAGGCACACATCACGAGTTATAAGGAGAATATTGGTTGGGGCTGAAATTCTATTGATTTAGAACGCAAGCACCATCCATATACTATGTTCGCTTAGACTAAGCTGCCAGTTAGCCCGTCAGCAGGCATTAACTCTGCGAGCGATGGTTCCGACAAAATTGAATAGCTAACTTGGGACGAGGAGGAGAAGGAGAAGAAGGAGAGAAATTAACATGCGAAAGTTGTGCGCTTATTTAAAACTAGCTTGCCAGAGTTAGAGAGTGGGGAAGAGAGGAATGGGCAAAGAGGGGCCCTACGAAGGAGAGGCTGTTCGGTAAGTGGGACCCCAATTGGGCGCGCAGCGCAATGGGCCAATGGGACGATGGGGTGCAATCGGCAGGCTTGTTGGATGTGGGCCCGGCCAATAAGCCCCAGTAGGCCAATATTTTAGTAAGACAGGGAGTAACAAGGGATAATGGTTGGCGTTGGTGGCGCTTTTTTTCCGAGGCTCCTCAGTGCCGCCAAGGGAAAAGTCGCATTGGCGTTTCTGTGGGGCCAAAAGGCGGCAGCAGCATCAGAGCCTCGGGAGCATTAACATCAGGAGAAGCAGCCGGAGCATCAGCAAAAAGCAACTGTGCCAGCTCAACCACGATGACAGGCGAGCGACTGCGCCATTTTATGAGCAAGCAATAGCTACCTCCAGGGCAAACTAATTTTCAATGCGCTAGAAACATGATCTAGTTCATCGCCGCCCAACCGTGGGGATGCTGAGCATAATGATAAATAGTTACGTTAGCTCAAAGGCAAAGAGATTCCAGAGCGAGGGGATAAAACTAGTTTGCTTGTGTTTACGGGACTCTATGGAGCCATGGAGTAAGCTTCATCCAAAAGACCAAAGATCAAAGATGAGGATCATATTTACACTCACCATTGTAGCTAACCACACCATCGCCATCCAAGTCCGCTTCTCTTATCATGTCCTCAACCTCCTCGTCGGTCAACTTCTCTCCTAAGTTAGTCATCACGAGCCGCAACTCTGGTGCACTGATGTAACCGTCTCCATTGCGGTCAAACACGCGGAAAGCTTCTCTGTATTTTTTGAATTATTGCAATTGATTAATTTGCATCCTCGGTGGGCTCTTCATTGATTCATTTCATACTGCCATTTTGGAATCAGCAACTTCCGTCAACCGTTTCCTCAACTCACCTGAGCTCATCTTCTTTATCCGTCTCTTTGGCTTTTCTTGACATTAAATTCAAAAATTCATTAAACTCGATGGTTCCATTGCCGTCTTGATCAACAATCGTCACCATATTCTTCAACTCTTGCTCGGTGGGCCTCTGGCCAAGCGAGCGCATCACAATTCCCAACTCGTTTGATGTTATTCTTCCGTCTAGATCCTTGTCAAACAGCTTGAAAGCTTCAGCAAACTCGCTTATCTGCTCTTCTGTCAAACCAAACTCCGCCATCATAGCCCAGCCCCACACAAACACACACACACAGATTACAACCAACTAAATCAATAATGATAATTTCAATTCCTATTTATTTATACTTCTTTTGCTCTTCCCTTGAACTTATGTCCAGCAGCGGTTGAATGCTCTTGTCAAATTGTTTTCCTGCCACTAGTGAGCATTATTTCGCGGTGCTCCATTCGAATATGTATCAATCATTTGATCTCATTAGCTCTTTGCCAGTTGCCGCTCGTTTGTTTTGTTCCTAGTTTTGCTGCTTTGTGGCTGCCGCTTTTTGCTTAAACACAATGGAGCGCAAACACACACTCTCAACTCTTGTTCCCATTTCTTTGACCTGTCTAACTAAACATGGTCTTGCCCCCAAAGTAGAACTGTAAGAAATCACTCTCTCAAACTTTCCCCTTCGTCCTTCTGTCTATCTCTCGAATGCTCGCACGTTGCGCGCAATCTCAATGCATGACAGAATTCCGCTTCGCCTCTGCTGGGCCCCATCTTCCTGCGCGCCATCATAGCTCTGCTCATTGCTGCATATCAATAGTCTATTTCGCCGAGACAGCATCATCCGAATCAAAGCATAGAAAAACAGAATAGGCTTGACCTGAATGCCGGAACAGCGCTCAACATTTTCCTGAGCAGCAACGGTACAATGGGAGCTCCTTTTGCCGATTCAGATAGCTTGCCAAAGATGCTGCTCGAGCTTCCAACTGGGAGCTATAAAGCTCCCCCAGCACAACTCTATGAGTTCCCGCCGATCGTCTCCCATCCAATCATCAGAGGTCCCAGGTGAGTTCAGATAGATGAACCTGTTGTTAAGAGCTATCTTGCCCCACGGACCATCTCTCGCACTCCCCCTTGTCTCGGCCTCCTGCTATCATGTAATGTGGGCCTCCCTATTGGCGTCAAATTAATGCCAATTGCCGGGCATGGAATAAAATTGATCCTGCACAAGAGGTATTCGCGTAGGCATTGAATTTTGTGCTTGGGATGCGAGGGAACAAGATAGGATCACCTCTAGAGGCCACATCATGCAGCCAAAGTCTACTGTTGGTGAGCTCGCATTCCGCAAAGTATCTTCTTGCGTCACTTCCAAACATTGGATCAACGCACACACCACACTAATTGATTGGTAGAAAGTTGCACGGAAGACGTAAACAAGCCTAGCTCACCCAATAGTGATGGTGTTAATTACAAAGAGAAGCGACTGGTTGTTCCTTGGCGCTCGTCTAAGTGTGTGCTCAGTGAGGGGCGCAGAGACGTGTAGACACTTGCAGTTCAGCTCTTGGATGGATGGAAAACTAAACAGTTGTGTCAACTGACGGACTGAATAGAACCGAGCTTCCAGTCCGGCACAAATTCAGGCTCAGCTATTCGAGCCTTTGGAGCTTCTTTCTATTGCATTGCAAACATTCCAGCTCCATGCGGCAATAATCGCCCAAAACCAGCACTCAGTCTACATG
>Ga0058701_10001870_pt1 | contig 15417 bp, 11 predicted proteins | sample AgamicOrMae_FD_97039 | JGI IMG/M metagenome (GOLD analysis project Ga0058701, IMG submission 97039) | Agave microbial communities from Guanajuato, Mexico - Or.Ma.e | ecosystem: Host-associated > Plants > Phyllosphere > Phylloplane/Leaf | place: Guanajuato, Mexico | collected 2012-06-04
ATAAGAAAGTATAACATCATCTTTCAAGGTATTTTAATTTGTGGCTTAACCTTAGTGTTATTTTAGAAAAAGTTATTGAAACTGTGCCTTAGAGGGTCGAAGGTATATGTTACAATGACAGCTATGTACTGGAGGGCTGAAACGTACTCAGAACAAGTATAACATTCAACGCATTGTTATTCTGGGGGAGTTTGCATCCTGACTTTGCTCAATAAAACAAAAACCAATGAAATTGTGAATCTTTATGTCATGATTTTTTTCTGTGCTCAATAAATTGTTTTGTAAACAACATTCAATTTATAGTATACATCTATCAAACGACCACACACCAACTCACCCAATTAATTCTTTTTTTTAGTTCATAAAATTGTCAAAATTACCCAAAGAAAACACGAGACAAAAACACTCAAATGTTCAGAGCCTACTTCCGCAACACCGTGAATATTATCACAAGTCGCTGATTCAAATAACAGGTTCATATCGATTTTTTCAGAAAACCAATCACTGAAAGACGATCATCATATTTGGCACAGGTTGTCTCGTTGTGACAAAAATACAGCTCATCCAAGACATGGCGGCGATTTTTTACTCGTACATTAATGAGAAAAACATTAACTTCTCTCAGGTCAACGTAATTTTTAGTTCGGAAGCAGTTTGTGGAATGAGTGTAAAAGAATATTGCACTAAAAATTCAGAATGCGCCTAACAATTCCATAAGAAAGAATCAGTTTTGGTGTCGTCTATTATATTAATGAATTTATGACTTTTCTCCTAAAGATCAGCTAGCACGCATTGAGTCATCACTTCTAAAGATCAAAGTTACCTGACCTCCTCTTGCTTTGTGTGATTGTGACTTTGAATAAAATTGTCCCTTTTAGTGGACTGACTACGGTAAGAAATTATGCACAGCAAAAACATACTTTGTCAGATGATTATCTCTTGCTGTCAGGATAACGTTGACATCACACTTATTGTCATTTTCAAAGGGTCGGTTTTCCACCTGTGTAAGTGATCTATCGTGGTTCATCCTCTCATTAAGCCATGCAAAGAAATAATTAGTTTCAGTCCGATGGACACACATTGCCCGACCTACTCGCTTTCACCCCAGAAATCAAATTTCGAGGGCTGCATTACCTGATCGAGGCACCGGGCACTAAATCACGGAGCGGTTGGGAAGCAAAGCACTAGGCAAGACATCGAACCTGTTTAACATAACCTAGGTTAACCTAACCTGACATGATATTAAGCGATAAAAATCAAATCGTTCCCACAGCGGCAAAAATAAAATAAATCGCGAAAAATAGATCACTGTCGCTTTTTATTAAATAATCGTTAAAAGGAAACCAGTTTAATGTCCGAATCGGAAAACCGGTACCGAATGTCGGGAGGAAAAGGTTATGACCGGCGGATAGAGGAGGGGGAAGAAATCCATAAGGCCAAGCCGAAAGATTGAAGGCTCAAAGCCATCTGCGGAAGCGCCAGCGGCCAGCCCACTGCGCCGCGCCGATCATCTGTGTTTAACTTAACAACTCACGGTAATTTATTTCGTTTTTCAATTCTCGCTATTTCGATACAGCCTGCGTTCATCACCTTTGTGTTTCTTTGTGTTTCTATTTGATTTAATAAGCCTTGATTCTGTTTGGAATATTAACCGGAGTATTCCTTTTCCTGCGATAAATGTTAGATTATACAGTGATCTAGAATAGCTTTTGATTATATTCGCTTTGGTCAAGTACCTGAAAAAAACTAACAATGCTTGCTTATTTCGCAGATATACGAACAATGCTGTTGTCATTGATTCCGAAAAGGAGCAATAGCTTCAATTATTCATCATATTATAGGTTATATCATAATAACAATGACCTCTAATCTCTCATTGTTACACGAAATCCGTAAAAATCAAAGACGGTTGTATGGAAATCATAGAACCTATTTTTAATATCCAAATTGTAGCAACTTAATTTAATCAGGTGAATTTTCCTGTAAAATTCGCTTGATTTAATAAACTAATCTAATCGGTACGCAAAATATGTTCTCAATGCCATCACCAATTATATTTCTTCAAATATAAGAATTTCTGTTGGATAATTTACTTAACGTTGCTAAAATTGAAAAAAAAATAATATCGCAATCTTTCGAATAATTATGCTGTTTGTTCATCCGTACCTTGCCCTCATCACTTTGGACCAAAGGTGTAAAACTGACACTGTAATACGTAAATTCACCTTATTTAAAAAAAATACCGAGAAAACTGAAACATGTCATGACACATGAATTTATGTTCATGATGCGTCTGCTTACCGAGTGATTCGGTGGCTTAAGAAGTACACATAAATCTCCATGAAACAACGATATTATTAATAAACAGATATAAATTTTCCAGATGAGGGGCCCGTGTTTGGCGGCCATTGCCGGCTGCCTCTTCTTGTCGGCAATCGTGCCTCAAAGCCACGCGAAGGTTTTCACTCACTGCGAGCTTGCTCAAGAGCTGCGGAGACTCCAGATGCCAGAGTCTCAAATTCCCACCTGGGTGTGCATCGCTCACTACGAATCCAGACTCAACACTTCAGCGATATCGGGAACAGGAGATCACGGAATTTTCCAGGTGAGCCAATTTTTTTCGCGTCGAAAGTGCGCAGATTCAAGCTACCGGTGCGCGATGTCCTATTCCTCCGGTAAGTCGCATTAATTAATTAAGCACGAAAGGTGACATTATAAACAGGAAAATCAACTCACAGCGACGAATTTTATTAATTAGAAAATCGATTGCACGTGATGTCATTTGGAGCTGGCGACGAAAATTAGGTTTGATCTATTTTATTGTGCCAGATACTAATGTTCAACCACTTTCCAGAGAATAAAATACAATCGTAAAAATATGCGTGAAAAATACCTGTTTTGAGCGAGATCCACGAAGGAAGCTTCTTGTTTGGGTCTACGACCTGAAATTTGAATTCTATTTTTATTGTCTACGAAACGTCCGAAAAGTCATTGAAAAATTGGTTCGTATCGAATTCGTATTTCACGACATTGACTCATCAGTCATCTCGGTATCTTAGTTGAAGACAAGACTTTTGCTGGACGCTTCCGGATGACTTATCGTGAGCACCCTCATGCTACAGGAAAGATCTTCCAAGAAGATTAGTAGAATTACTTTTATAAAAAGTACAAGTGTCGTACCGGCGTTCATAAATTGATTGTTATGTTTCAATGATTTAACCAAACGATGTCGAGTCTTTTCACGAAAAACGGTAGTACAATGCACACCCAGTAATTTTTTTGCGGCTTGGCGACGAAGTGAAAAACAAGAGGCGAAAATTGCAACTTTGATGTGATTGCAGATCTCTGATGAGTACTGGTGCTCGCCTCCCGGACGTGGCAAGGGCTGCGGCCTGAGCTGCGCCGACCTCGAGGACGACAACATCAGCGACGACGTGGACTGTGTCCAGACGATCTTCGAGGAGCACGAGCACCTCTCCGGCAACGGCTTCAACGCCTGGGCCGTGTACCCGCGCTGCAAGAAGCCCAGCACCGTCAATCGCTTCATCAAGAAGTGCACTGCGGCAAGTATCGACAACTCCATCGACTCCCCCGACCCTCCGTTGGACCTCCGCTTCGGAAGCCAGACCTACTCTTCTCGACCGCAGAGCTTCAGCAAACCAAGCTATGGTCCCAGTCGGGACTTGGCCTTCACCAAAACTTCAGCTGCTCCCTACGGCCAAGACTACAGCTCCGAATTGGTATACAACTCCAACCAGGACCTCGGCTTCACCAGAACATCAGTCCGTCCCGTTTATCAGGATTACAGCTTCAAGTCGGTCTACAGCCCCAGCCAAGGTGTAAGTTCCACCAGAACATCAGCCGATCCTTTCTACCAAGATTACAGCTCCAAGTCGGTTTACAGCCAAGATTTAAGTTCCACTCGAACCTCAGCCAATCCTTTCTACCAATACATTTCCAAGTCTGTGTACAACCCCAGCCAAGATCTAAGTTCCATTCGAACATCATCCGATCCTTTCTACCAAGATTACAGTTCAAAGTCGGTGTACAGCCCAATCCAAGATATAAGTTCCACTCAAACAACAGCCAATCCCTTCTACCGAGATTACAGCGCCAAGTCGGTGTACAGCCCTAGCCAAGAAGTTACTTACACTAGAGCATCAGCTGTCCCTCTCCAGCAGAACTACGATACCTCCAGAAGATACGACCCTTACAGCTACACCAGCAGAAGTCCTAGTCAGATCTTTGTGAGTTCTACCGTAGCTCCTTCTACTGCAGTAAATCCTTCCATCTACAGATCATCGAGGCCGTCTAGTTACAGTATCGGTTCAATCTATTATAACCCGTTCGAGACGAGGAGCACCACTGCAGCTCCAGTGCTGTATTCCTTCAGCCCTACGAAGAGTTTCGGCTCCAACTACGACAGCAGTGGAGTTTTTGGTTTGGCCAGTACTTCAGCCCCGCAGGTCTATTCCTCGTACTCTAAGAACCCTGCTGCGATCGAGACAAGCAGTCCTGCTCCGCCTCTAACGAGGTACAGGGCACCCTGGGCAGATTTTCCCTGGTGGAACGGTGGGAAGTGAAAAATGCCACTTGAATGTCGGAGGGGCATGTAGCGGGTCGTACTCAGGATAAAAACAAAAACAGCTTGTAGTGTGTTGTGTTAAGCTTTGTCTAAGTTGCACCCTCAAGAAGTGGAAGAATTGTTTACTTTCTTTCATCGTCGCGTGTTCGACGGCTTAAACGTAAGATTTCGTTTGATTTGTTTCTGATCGACGTTAATGTATGACTGTTTAGTATTAAACTTGAAGACTGAAAATAGAGTAGATGTAAATTATAACAGCAATGAGTTTGTGTTAGTTATAAAGAGAAATGGTAAGGCATGCTGATTACCGAAAATCTGTATGCATAAGATGGAACTGTTTTAATGTAATAATTGAGACGTTTTCGGAGGAAACGTGAGATTAGTGTGAAACGGAAGTGACTCATGTGGACGCCCATTGTTGCTGTGACACTGTTTGGCTTTATGAATAAATTGATATTTTATTAAATTTCATTTTTCTTTTAAATAATTACGAGACATCCAAGCGTGATAGGAGCTCAGGAAAACGTATTTGCATTTTGAGGGGGGGGGGAATGATTTTATACTTTTGAGGCCGTCTCAAAAAAAATCTGATCGAAATAAAAGAAGAAAAAAATCTTAATTTAAGAGAGACACTCGAAATTTCGATGGAAATCGCCTCCTAAAGTGGCCTCAAGAGGACAAAAGTCAGCCTAAATCAAGAGGATTGTTTTTATCAGAATTATATAGAATCGGGACAGGATAAATTTTTCGTATCCTTATCTATTTCATTTTAAAAAATCGCTCAACGATTTATTTCAGGTGTAGTGAAGTACTTATTATCCATGGTATATATATATATGAACACGATAAATTGTCGAATCGATTGGCCATGAAAGGCACGTAGGACTAAATGATTAAAATAAAACGGAAGCTAAATGTTAGGTTACGGCACCAATCGGAGTAAACAAAGAACATGACTCAACCTACTGCGGAAGGAACTGAAGTAAGTTTTGATGTTAAACTCTGGAAATAAAGCGATTGTCAGGCTTTCCGGGACGATGGGTCTTTCGACTGACATCACCAAAACTAATTACATAGACTATAGGTGAATAAATAAATTGTTTAGCCAGCCAGTGCACCAACAGTGAGACTTGCCTTGGCGTATCCTTGGCATTTGCTCAATGGTTGCATATTCAATGGCTAAGGATGATCCCGCAAAGAAATTGAGCCGAATTGAATTTCAGTCGGACTTCCGAATTCATCAAGTTTACACCTTGAGCGAATGGATTTAACTGAGAATACATGCTGGGTAATCCCACCGTAACTTCGTATTCTTTTATAAGCTCCTCGAAAACTTGCGAATCTCGGAAAACATCACATTACTCTCAGACATTACTGTGGACTTCCGCAACAACTCGAGTGAAAACGATACGACAGAAGGGTCTGCCGGTGGTTCCCATGGATTAAAAACATGGAAACATTTCATCTCTATATGAAAGTGAACAAATTAAAACCAAGTCTGCCGGCTCCTCCAATACAAGATACCACGACCTGATGATTCCTAAACATGCGTTTCGTCGAAAATCGAAGGATAATTACCGAAGAATAAAAAAGCGTCGGTAGACCACAAAACGGCTCCAGCAAGTCTGCTTCCTTCGGAAACAGGTTCACAAACTGTCATCGAAGTACAAATAAAAGAGATTTCAAGGCCGAAGATGTAAAAATTAGTCTCAGTTTGCGACTTATGAAAAAGGATTAGCTGATCTCCGATAAAAACTTCATTTTTTAATGATCCGCGAAGATTTTCTATTGGATGATTGTCGGTAAAATGATGGTGATAACAGATATGATGGACGACATACAAGACTGCTTCTCCACAATAAGTCCAGAACATAAAAAAAATAGCGGATTGGCTGCTATGTTAAATTTTTCCGACTAGTGCTACGAGTACAGTCATCGTAAGATTTATAAGCGACCGCTTCTCAAGTAAAAAAATAGATAAATGAAAATTGGGAATGAAAAAAAATGTTCCTTCATGATTAATTTTCAAAGAAGTGCTAATGACATGACTTCAACTCCCACTAACATACGAATAATTACAAGAACGAACAGATTTTCATGTCTCCAGAAATAGGTTTTGGAAAAGTCTTTAGGGCAGATACATTTCTCCCCCCCCCCAAAAAAAATAATGACAATGCCGAAACCAAACTTAGTTAATATGGACAAATCAAGATCGATCAATCAATCAACCAATTTTTAGAAATAACTATACTCGACTCTCTTGTCCCAAACGCAGAATACATATCTCTAATTAATATGCAGATTTTTGGTTGTTCATTAACTAATGGATAGGCACATTTTTGATGTTGTAAGAGGGTTGAAGTTACTGCAAATTATATGGATCAGCATTCAAAAACAAAGAGTTTTTACTTCAATGGCGCGATCAAGATGAGGACTTGGTATACAAAAGCAGCACAACAAAATTAAAATAAGTAAAAAAGAAGTAAAAGAAATAAATTTATGTTACTTTTTACACTGATTATGTAAGTATGTTTTAAGTAATTAGTTATTTACATCAGATCACATCAGATAGGTCTGTCACGATATCCGGATAGAACGACATTTCAACAAGACGAACACCAAATATCAAAGTTTTAAAAAAGACGTATTTTTGTAAACACCGAATTTTCAAGAAGACAAAGTAAATTGTTAATTAACTTAAGTCTCAAAATTGTGCATTTGCAGGAGCTGATTACGAAACGTGATTTATTTATTGTTTGGTGGCAAATCACAAACGAGGACCTAACGAGCAACATTGAATCGTGATTTGCATTTTAGCCTTGAAAAAATGTATTGATGAGGGGTAACTGCAACTAAATTATCCTAAATACTGATATATTGGCACATGCTAATTACGTCTACCTTCTACAGCCTCTACAAGAGTGTTCAGTTTATTTTCAACAGCCATTCTTTGAAAAGCCACAAATAGTGTTCGTTTCACGTCACAACATCATCGTTTCACATCGCGCTAGTTGAAGCGCTATACAACTGAAAATAAAATGAAATTTTCAAAAATGGATATGATGAATGGTAAGATGGAGCCAGCTTTCAAACGCGCTCGAATCGTGGGGCTTTCAAACTTTTTTTATATATAATGATTACATATGATACAGTCACTTACAAAAGGGCAATGATACGATCAAAATTCCTAAGGAAGAAACATCGGAAAAAGGATTCACTGAAAAAAAAATCCAAAAACCTTTTCTACTCAGGATTCCGACTCAAATTTAATCGTGTGCCTCTTTGATCTCTTCACATTATAAACAATTTTCCTGAATTCAAATACTGCAGAATTTTTACATCTATAATATACAGACAAGTTGACGATTCCTCACAGGTATAGAGGCATTTTATTTTTGTAAACTGATCCATTCAAACCTCTATTAGCTCAAATGAGAGCCTTGTAGTGGCGATCAGCATTCATAATTGGAAATACTTCCGAAAAAGAGCCACTTAAACTGCTCTCCTAGCATTGGGTAGGCAACCCACCTAACGTGGATATCATGAGTCTTGCATACCTTCCATCCATCAGGAGAAAGTTTCAACACGAGATATTGCGTCCAGGCTATTGGAAATGCTCAGAAAAGAACACTCAGGCTGAAAATACTAATATGAAAGAGAGTATTTATTAATTACTTCACCCCTTTTACTTTCGCCCTGATTTTGCAAAGTTGGGGATCCAGAAGCAGCCGAAGAAGGTAATCTGTGGAAGGTTGTAGAATTCCCTATCTTAACTTTCGAAAGAAAAAAAATCACCCTATGTTATTACGATTCATTGTTTCTCTCTCTTCCTTACTACTCTCCAATTTCCTCTTTGACTCTCATCGAACTCACCAAGTTCTGCATAATATTAGCCTTGTATCAATAGGCTTCGAACACATATCGATACTTTAACGAAACTATAAGATAACATATGCAATCTGACATGAAACGTATCAGCTATTTTTACTCGCTAAACCACTGCAAAAAAAATGAAAAATTGTGAGAGGTATCTACACAATTTTAACAGTGTATTTCCAAGAATAATAGGAACGCATTTTAAAAAGATAATTTTGCAATTCATTCAAAGCCAAAATTCCTATTCTCCAGCCAGATTTAACCTTATGGCCGGCATGACGTTTACTCGGTGTCGCTCCATATTTAACAGATAGAATCTCAAGTCCAATGTCACCAACGGAATAAGTTAAATGACATACACCAAGAACTAGACTGCTGCTATTATTTAATTAATATTTCACTAAACGTTCACATCACACGTTATCCATTCATAACAGGAAAAATACCTCGTTTCAAGACAAACCCTGAAAATAACTTGAGATAATATTCTTGTGAACATGAACATGTCAAGCTGTAAACATGCTAAGGATATAGGCAGGGAAGTGTGCAAAACCTGCACGTATTTGTCTATTCACTTCACAGTACCTCGCCAAGGTTGCGGCTAAGTGTGCTGGACAGGGGGGGACCTACTGCAGCAGAACGCCGAGCAACAGATGATGCCCATTAAGTCTTGGTCTCTTGAAGTCGAATGTTTGGCAGTCTTTAGTGGCACTCGTCATCAAAAACTCTTAGCTGGTACTTCGAGCGAAACTCGCTTGCTTAGAGCCAACACATTGCAACAGCGGTGAGTCTTATTTTCTCGTTGTCTCAAACTTTCGTTTAAAAAACCCCATGGATTTTTTCCACTTATTTATGTTTTATAATTGTGTGCATTACAACGAAACATGTGTGGACATTAGGTCTACATATATGTTACGCTCAAATTCCATGATAGGTCTATTTATAGTAGGATTGTATCAATAGAGATCTCTCGGGGAAAATATTCCATTGATCGGTATATGATATTGTGCCTGTGCATAAACGCATTCTCATGGAGTATTGGGGGTGTCGATCTCCACATTCAATATATCCAATGCCACTTATAACATGAAACTGGAACTTATTGTAGATGGCAACGTACAAGGGTCGAGTAGCCCTGGTTACTGGCGTCAGTTCCGGGATTGGCGCAGCAATAGCAGAGGAACTGGTCAAAGAAGGGCTGATTGTTGTCGGCGCTGCTAGGCGCGTGGAAAGAATTCAAGTGAGTAATGCTTGAAACAAGAATAGATGGACATAACGTGACAACATGTCATGGACAAGGACACCGGTTTGCTTGCAGGCCCTTGCGGAGCGCCTGGAGGGCCAGTCCGGTCGGTTGATACCAAAGAAGCTGGACATGAGTAAAGAAGATGAAATCACGGAGATTTTCGCGTGGATTGAAAAGGAATTGGGCGGAGTGGATGTCCTGGTCAACAATGCTGCAGTTGTGAGCCACAAGCCCTTCCATGGTAAGACGAATCAGGAAGTCTCAATTCACAATGTTTTCCAAAGACAGGTGTTCAATCGTTCAGCGGTAAACCGATTCTGTTTATAGACGATGATTGGTTGACGTTTGACGAATCAGTGATCACAAAACGACGTCGGCTTTGAGATCTTGCTTTTGCTTCAGTGCAGTTCGGTGGCTCATCCGAGTCGAGCCATGTGCCATGACAGCGAAGGGTGCTCTCACAGCCGATCGTATAGGTCACCTTGCAAACGGGTTTCTTTGATATGGGTCCCCGTGCACTATCATTTCAGCAGACTTTATTGTGTTCATGTCGTGCAAGTATACCTCGCCTTGTGGGAAATTCTCCTTGCACGACAACTCTTCAATGTCCTTCAGACTGACAAAATTTTTACGAAAGATTTCGTTGGCAGACTGAACGTTTTGAGCAGTTGAACGAACATAAGTTTGTATCCACACATCTGTAGAGCCCTAGGTGTATATAGGGTTAAATTTTGCTGTGCTCTCTCACAATCAGAGGTAAGCCCGGAGGAGATACGATTTCTAACGGACGTCAACCAAGTGGGAGTCATCCTGGCATCTCGACTGGCAGTCCAGGGCTTCATCCGCCGGGACATCGACGACGGCTACATCGTCAACATCAACAGGTAACTCACCAGGTGGCTTACCGAAGTGAATACTACCGGACAGACCCTGATTTTGGATTGCGACAGTATTGCAGGGCACAAGAACATTTTCATTCCTGGCCTCAGCTTATCACTTTATGCCGCGACCAAGCATGCCGTAACCGCGACTTGCGAAGGACTGCGTCAGGATGCCAAAAACGCTGGTCGCAAATTACGCGTCACGGTACGTAACATACAAGAGTTGTATGCACTTCGCCAACACAGCCAAATTAACCTTCTCTCGATGAAGAGTTTCACACTGCAATGAGTTTCTTACTGAATTCATGACGTCAAAAAGACGGGCGTCATAAGGCTTAGCGACCGTCATGGGTAGATAAGGCTACCTGCTGGTTGGTTTGGCGATGAAAGGTGGTACGCACCGCGTGAAAAATCCCATTAATTTCTCAATTTTTTTATGTGGGGCTTTTGGCAAACCACATAGGATTTCAACGTGATCTAATTGTGCCGATTGTTTTTCTAGAGTATTAGTCCTGGCGCCGTCAAAACTGAAATGGTCACTGACGATTTTGCTCCGGACGTCATCCAGAACAACACTCTGACGGCAGAGGAAGTGGCGAGGACAGTCACTTTCGTTTTAAGCATGCCCAAAACTGCCGAGGTAGGTTATGTTGGGCTGGCGTATTGAGGCAGCTCGTACAACGTCTTCAGAAAACCACAGGTCCCTACGCTTTTCGTTTAGCATATCTGTCTATTGAACCCGACTGCCCCACTTAAAATGAATTAGATTGGGTTCGGTGCGTTCAAGTCACGTCCCACTTAAAATGTATCAGGTTGGTTCCGTGCGTTCAAGTCTCCCTGTATTAATGCATGTCGGGTCAATAGCAACACCCTTTCTTTTGTCTCAAAGAGTCATGCTATTTTATTAGCTCGAAGGTCTTCCAAACTACCTGCTGTGTTGCAGCAATCTACACAATTGTAAATCCAAAGTCTAAGTTTTAGGCTTTTAATAAATGAACTAGTTTTTAGGACCTCTGTAAACCGCCCACCTCCTCCCAACCAACGATCGCAAATGGAGAAAAAAATGCAGTTGACGAAAGTAGGCTCTAAAGATAAAGCAAGATTAGAAAAAATAAAATTGTAATAGCGCTGAACACCATTGAGAATTTGAAAGTGCTGGATTGAGCTATCGAAAAGAGCTAAAAAAAGTTCAAAAGTCACTAATCAGCTAACAAGGAAAAGGAACGTGATCGGACTACGCCTGTTTGAATGAGTCCAGAAAGCACGTGCTACGAATTAAACCTGCTTGGCCATTGATCACAGAGGTAGAAAATTTCGACGGTTCTAATTCGCGCCGAGAGATGTCGACGTATGAAAAGTTATAGCGATCACCAGTACTAGAATTTGAAATGACGTTCATGCTACTTCCCTTTTGAGAAAACACTATACAAGAGATGTCTAATAGGAGAGAGCGAAATCAAATCAAAATGATAGGACCTTTGATCAGCTTACAGGTCTAAAGCGAAGTTCAATTGAGTTTTTCTTTTTTATAATGTTCGTTCTGTTTTCTGTTGTTGTTTTTTCCAGATAACGGAGCTTACAATTCATCCTACGGGCGAAATACTCTGATCTCTGATTTAAACGCTTTGCCAATTTGCTCTCTGTTAGACTAAAAAGTTGACATTAATGTGTTTTTATCGGCAGAATTTTACGGGTATGATGAACAATAATTAACCATGTGTTACGTGTGTTACTCAAATAAATGATAATATATGAGAGAAAAATTCTAAAATTTATTCTAAGAATTCAGACAGAAAGACGATTGTTGCGGCGGGCCTTGCGCTGGCCCGTGAGAATTCTCTTAGCTGGATCAGAAGGGTTACCTGCAGCGTTAAACTCATAAGCGAGCTTGTTGAGATGAGGTGTTGTTTTCAACTCGGTTCAACCCACCTCCAAGTAACAAAAATATATTTTTTTAATGCCTCCATTAGTATGGAGGTGTGAGACATATTATTGCACTGAAGGTCAACGAAAAGTATTACACCATCGTAAGAGCGTTTACTACAAGAGTATAACATTGACAAAGAAGTGCTATTTCTGACAGGTACACCACTGCTACAATAAAACGAATAGGTGGTAAAGCTGTAATGTATAAGAATATTATTGGTGTCCCTCGTCTTCGAATGCAACAAATATTCAATCACCCGTCACAAAATTATAAGCCAGCGCTGCAGGACGCTAATAGTGATTTTGACCTTTCAAACCTAGAGCAAAAAAGTGACAAGAGTATCGTCTGCTGAATAGACGTTGCCCTGACGTTGCCCCTCGCGTTGCCCTCTCCTTCGTCTCTTATTCCCCCGCCACACTCTCTCGAGCACTGTGGAAGCGGAAGCAAGCGCCACTCAGCTGTGCTGTCATTTCTACCAGACTAATTGGCAACAACCAGGAGGCGCATGTGTTTCAGACCGGTGAGCCTATAACCTTACTTTTGCAGCGACGCGGTAACTACGCATTTGCCTGGGCGTTATTTCGGTGCATGCGACTGAAGCTCCAGGTGTCCTTGAGCATTTGTGATTCCATGGCATCGCTCGTCTTTTGTTTACGTCATGACTGGTATGAGAATGTCCGCTGTCGGAACGAGAGAGGTTAGTCTGCGTTGACCACTGGGTTGTCGAGGTCGATGAAGCTGTGAGTCACAGGTATAACATGAACTAATCCAGTTGTACTTATTTTTACGCTTCGATTTACGTAGAATTTAGTAATCTTCACGCACAAGCTATGAAAAGTAACATGCACGGGACCCACGCATGGCATGAAATATTTACAAACACTAACGCATGGATAATATCAGTTCTTGATGGCGTTCGTTGTTTACCGCACTACGCGACGAGAATTAGCTCTACAAAGTTTGATCCGCGGTAGTGATTCGCTTGGTTGTAATTATTGTTGCGTTAAGATAATGCCTCAATTTTCATGTGGTGAAGAGTACAATTGAAATCGATACTTTACGCGAGTGCTATATCAACCTATTTCAGTTTAATAACAGAATGTAAGACATTTTCTGATAAATTATAACCATCCCGTTTGATGAACATAATACGTCAGTGAAATTATGTTAAGAACAGAACACAATTATTAGTGTACTAACAAAAACGTTCAATCGCTAAGGATTCCTTATCTACAACAGCATGAAAGTCTGATGATTCATTCGTAAGGTACATTTGACCTTGACGTCTATCAACTGGGCTACATTCATTGTATTAAAGTATGTAACCTTTGCTTGCATTTAATGCCCTAAAAATAAAAAAGCTGTTACTGGACGGCTGTATTCCAATCGACGCAGGGAAGTTTAAAAGGTTGTTTTGGGCCAAGAATTGACGTTTATCTACATCATTCGGATCAAAACTTAGATTATCTCTATAATGGTTTTTTAGCAAGCAAGTACAGATGCACTGAATCTCTAGTGACTTTTTGCCCCTTGAAGCACGATTGTTCGCTTCGGAAGCAGCCATTAGCATCTTTGATAAAACGGTTTTCTTTTTTTTAAGGCGGTTTGTCGAGTAATAATTTCAATCCCTTATATTTTTTTCTGGTTCTTGATACCAGAAAAAAATCGTCCTCTATAAATAGATATTTATGAGAAATGTTAGATGGACACATAAGGTTTCAGTCACTGTCATAAAACCCTCAGACCAATCCACGTATTATTTTCACTTTCAGAGTGCTCGAGTTTGACAAACTACCTCCTCCTTATGTCAATATTAACTCTTGAAGGCAAAATTTCTCGCGTTGCAAAAGCGGTGCTAAAATTTTTGCATCGGTGCCTTTTAAATAACCTTCAACGCACCTTCACCAAAAATTGAGAGCTTAAGGGACATTACTTTCATATTTTCAAAAGAATTCACAGTCATTGGTCTTACGTTTGGTTCAAAATTGAGACGCGGCACACTAATTCAAAACTAGCGACATAATATCGGCGTGTTCATAATTACCCTCCGCGTAACAAGGTGGTTCTCATTCTGTTGACCCCGTCTGTTCTCGATTTTTAAGCCGTTCAAAGGCGGCTAAGATGAATGGGGTACTTGACCATTTTTGTCTGAGATAGCCATTTGAAAGAGCTAAAAAAATAACGAAAAAAAGTCCAAAGGAGCACCCTTCTACGATCAGCCGATCGCCCGGATATCGAATTGAAAGTTGCCTGTGACGTCACAAGGCCCGACAAATTATCGGGCCTTGTGACGTCACAGGCAACTTTAAACTCGATTTCCGGGCGATCGGCTGATCGTAGAAGGGTGATCCTTTGGACTTTTTTTCATTATTTTTTTAGCTCTTTCAAATGGCTATCTCAGACAAAAATGGTCAAGTACCCCATTAAAAAGTACGAACAAAACGAGATTGCCCGTGAGATTGAATACGAAGTCCCTTCACGCGGTTACCACTAACGAGAAACTTGTCAGGAGAAATAAGATTAGCTGATAAGATATGTCCTTACCGAACGCAATTATAATACAACTGAATATGCTGTAATCCATTCTCTCTTTGCGCTGACATTTCGTTAAGATAGACGGCGAAAAACATCACGAACGTATCACAGTTAACTTCTCGTATTAGGCGGCGACCACATACCGTTCGTAAGGGACATTGATTCGACACCTTTGTGCGATAACGGCGTATCTTTTTGTGCAGTGGGAGTAACGGCGGATCTTTTTGTAAAGTGGGAATAACGGCGGATCTTTTGGGCGCGATTTGTAGAGCCTTTTTTCTTTCCTTAAAGTTTACTCGTTTTATGATCATTTCGCGTTCTTTGGTAAAAGGTTTTCTTACAAAGGTCAAAATTAGCACCCAAAACC
>Ga0058701_10001871_pt1 | contig 15417 bp, 13 predicted proteins | sample AgamicOrMae_FD_97039 | JGI IMG/M metagenome (GOLD analysis project Ga0058701, IMG submission 97039) | Agave microbial communities from Guanajuato, Mexico - Or.Ma.e | ecosystem: Host-associated > Plants > Phyllosphere > Phylloplane/Leaf | place: Guanajuato, Mexico | collected 2012-06-04
AATTTTCCTAATATAAAAAGGAACAAGAAGAAAAAAAACACGATTCGTTAACAAAAAATTCTTTAAAAATTCACTGAAAAAAAAACAACCCAAATCAAGGGGTGATATAGATATCATTTAAAAGCCAAAATAATGTTTTCTGCATAAAAAAATGCCACCCAGTCTGTCAGCCTGCTTAAACTTTTTCAGAAAAACTAAATAATAATTTTACAACAGGAGAAAATATGCAAAATAACAAATCAAACAGATGCATAACAAACTAAAGCACAGACTGGGCACATCAATGCTAGTATGAACGGTCGTTCGTTAATATACATTTTGCAAAAAAATATGTTTATACTCATAACTTATTGTCTGGATTGTGACTGAAGATGAAAGTTTTCTTTTAGATGAAAGATTTGCTTCAATGTTTCAGCACAACAGGCAGTCCCAGTCTAATATTTATCTTTCCATCGGTTCAAAACAAGATAATTATATTTGATCACAGCTTAAGCACAATAACTTCGAGAAAAAAATACAAATTAATCTAACTTCTGTGCTACAGATGACACAGACACATGTTGAAGAGTACAAGTCTATGTATTAATAGTGACTGAATAATAATGACATATTTATGGAAGGGAAGCTTTTGTACATGTTTTGCGCGCTCATTAAAAAACAAAACTTTAATGTTAGTTTCATCAAGGCATTTCTCAAATTTACTTGCACTTTTTTCACATGAGATTAATGTCTGTTGAATCTATGTTCATCATACATTGGAATAAAAGAAGAAATCACTGTGTGAATTGATATTTTTAAAAAATATTTTTGATGTTGATTAGATAAAAGTCAAATCATATACGTGGAAAGTCACCATGGGAACAGAAATTTTAACATGGTAATACTAGGGAAAACATCCTCAAGATACATTTGCAAAGGATATGAGTTGGAAGTCTTTTAAGAGAACAGACACCACTCCTTCAGAGAGGTAGACATTTAGGTGGAGAGGAAACACGAGGGGGAATCGGTATGAAACTGAGGTCATTATTGTCAACATCTTGCATACCAGGTTCAATTGAATTAAAAAACAGACCAACAGAATAAAGGTGAATCATCTCATGAACTACAGGCTGAATTCGCAAAATTTGCCAGTGCGAACCATTTTCGTAAATGACCCTAAAATTGGTATCCTGCCGAATCGCTGTCGCGGTTTTGTTGCAGAGCCCCAAGAGAGTATCCCTGACCAGAAGTCGCACACCCTCTGCCCCTCCCAATAGAATATGTTCACAGATCTCTCCACTGTTGCCACATTTCGCGATCTTTTTGACCGAGGTTAACTCGAGAACTAATCAAGATAATCTGGCATGTCAGGCGTTTTTTGGACAGCTGTCGAGCTGAGCTAAGGAAAGTGCTATGTGCATGGTTATCTTGATTGCTTGAAACTCAGCCGTGTTTTTAAATTTTAAAATTTACGGGGTCGCACAATCTGGCAACACAGGCTCGCTCCCTGGTAGGGCTCCCTAAAAGGTTCGAAGCGTTAACGTTTGTATTGGTCACTGACATGCTCGAGCAGACAGCGAAACGATGGGAGAGAAGATGATCGAGATTCACCACAATAAAATAGGTTCTTTAAAAATATTAAGTTAGGCGTATATAATACTTGTAGCGTGCTAATGAACCCTCACCCTTGATTTGCTTTAAAAACAAAGAATACATTTAAAGGTTTGCCTAAACAACTGCAACTTTGTGACCCTAGAAAAATACGCACCTTATCTACGCGCTAAATGCTATTAGATGTGATAACTTAATTGAAAGACAATAATAAATAGACCGGTGCAAAACCAATAATGTTTGGTTATCAATTACTCCAATAATCAAGAAAAAATGTGCGCAATAAATGAACTTCTCCCACATATCCCAAACATATACATAAGTTTCCTCTTTTTATAGTTGTCATTTCTTAATAGTCTGGTTCTATAAGCTCAGTTTTCACAGTGTCCTTCCCGACAAGTCAAGTTGTCTAATACAAAAATGAAATTGCTGGTTGACGGGTGAGGTATAGTTCTCGGAACTCGTCACGTAGCATTACTATCCGTTCTGCACAGACCATTCCTCTCCATCTGGGGCTTCTGTCTTGAGCTTGCAGCTCAAATCCGCACCAGACTGACCTGGCTGCATGCGCAGGATAAAAGGCAAAACCCGCTCCATTTGCACGTGGCCGATGAGGCTCGCAAAGAAGAGGTCGACGAGCACGTGCGACTGAAGCGCTCGCAGCGCCGGCAGCCGGAGCAAAAGGCGGCTCACGCGCTCCTCGGACGCCGTGTGCGCTCTCAGCTCTTGGCACACGCGTTCCTGGACGGCTTCCAGGCGCCTCCGGGCCGCCGAACTCACCCCCGGCGGGTCTGCCCCGAACAGCACGAGGATCCTCAGACAAGCGTACTCACGGTCATCCAGCTCGAGGCGGTTCAACGTGTTGACGAGATCGTGCAGCCGCAGGACGTGGTCCATCGCGGAGGCGATGTTCTCCTCTTCCAGTTTGTCGACGGAGCCCTGCAGTCGCTGCACTATGGCTGTGAGCACGGAGCGCAACTGCAAGCGACCAGCGCACTGCGCCAAGCCGATGGCGAACAGTTCGGCCCAACAGGAGCGCAGCAGAGCCAGCTGCGTGTGCGAGCGGAGAAGTTGGAAGGCCGGCAGGGCGCGCACCCAGTGGACGGACTGGAAGAGCAGGCGCGCCGCGCTCTCGCACACGAACTGGGCGCTCGGCGACGAGCTCGCGGGTAACGTGCTTGTGTCCACGTTGAAAGGCACTAGGTGCGACACGAGGAGCGGGCCCTCCACCACGAACTGGCCCTCGTCTTCGTCCGACAGCTCGCTGTCGTCGCCGACCGTCTCAGCGAGCCGGTCGAACGCCGCCGACATGATGCTCTTGTTCTCCTCGTTATCGATGAACTCGTCGTCGCCGCATTCGTTCTTGACGTAAGAGTAGGCGGACGGAAGGGACGGCGAGGGGGAAATGCCCAGGCTGTCGGCGCCCAAATCTTTCCGGATGAAGATGGCCGAGTCCCTGCTGGCGAACTGCAGCCCCGCCATGCTCATGTCGAGCAGCTGGTCCCGCTCGCGCTCGCGCTCGCGCTGCTCCCTCTCCCGTTCGCGGCGATCGCTCGCTGGCTTCCGCTCGTGTTGCACCGAGTCGGATCGCATCCCTTTGTTCAAGCACTTCTGGAGGCGGCAGTACTGGCACCGGTTTCTGTGGTGCTTCGTGATCTCACAGTTCTTGCTTCCGCGGCAGGTGTAGCCGAGATGCTTGCGGATGGACCTCTTAAAGAAGCCTTTGCAGCCTTCGCAGCTCATGGCGCCGTAGTGGCGGCCCGACGCGCGGTCGCCACACACCACGCACTGCTCCATGCCGCCGCACATCGAGCGAGACTTGCTACCGTCCTCTGCTAGCTCCACGCCGACTTCCACCTTCATTTCCATTTCTGCACACAAAACCCAAAAGCTCAATGTTAACAATAAATTTCCGCATCGCTTCTCCACCATCAATTGCTGGCACTTTTAAAAATTAACCCCCCCGATCCACCCTATTGAATTCTGAACAAGACAAGTTAAGTAATGCACTGTTCTTTCCATAAAAAGACTAGTTGATGCGTGTTCATGTAGTGTGGGGTGTAATTCTGATTTTAGAGCATACTTAGTGAGTGAATGCACATTCTGTAGTAATGGGTTTGGCTATTCACCCGATAGATAGCGGATGAATAAGTAAAACTCGCCGGAGGCAGCAATCTGAATCAAGACCTTCTACGTCGGTTCCAGGAACGCCAAAGGAGCGAGCGGATGCAAATCGTCTTTTTGACTTATGAGCATTCAGGATGATGGCTCAGTGTCGGGTCAATAAACACTCCCGTCGATATTCTTTTCATAGAATACACTCCTTGCTGTCATTAAAACCTAAAATGAAGGATAATTCTTAAAATAAAAAAATAAATTAAAAAATGCGAATTAGAAAAAGCTTGCTTTTAGAACTCTTGAAAAAGCGGTGCATCGGGACTCGGAAAAACTAGCTCATAATCAAAGGAGGCACTGAAAACTGGTCCGCTTTCAACTTTTTAAACGCCACCAATGGCCGGTGTATGAGCAACGAGAAAATGCAATGTCTCGCGAAAGGAATAGAGACCCACAACATTTGCTTCGTGGAGACTAAATCACACACCGCTGTTACAAATGCCGACACCGAATTGTGCACCGAGGAAGCAACGGCCTAACCTAATGATATGGTAAATAACAGTAAAACGTCTTTGTCAAGAGAACATTGACGCGGGAATCAAACAAATAAAAATTGGAAACCAAACTGATATTTTAGATCGCAAGGACACGGCAATCAAGACACCGAAGCGAAATAAAGAAAGTATGTCTAATCCATCATGTATTCATTTAAAAAAAATTATTATTCAATTGGGATATACGCGTTTGACTAAAATGTCTCACAATTTATCACTGCGCCGCATGCAATAATGAACGTATAACTGATGGTTGTGATTCTCTTGCAAAATTTGCTCGAAGACGTCAAGAAAAAAATGTTATCAATACATACAAATATTTATCAAAATTACCCTTGTTTTTACAGAACCAAGAAGGGTGTTCAAGTCGTCTATAAGAAAGGGATACAAACCTCAAACGTGATGGAATTGGTTTCCTAAACGCATAACTTAACGTAGCGGGAAACTTTTCACTAGTGTTGTTTCTAAAGGCAAATGTTCACAAAGTACGGAAGCTAGAAGAAAAGCTCCAGCTCGTGTTGTGGTGGGATGGCAACTTAACCTATAACTTAACTTGTAACTTTGAGCTATAACCCAAAAAAATACTTTCAGAGGAAGTTGTTTACAAATATAAAAAGGAAATAAATGTCTAAATAATGATTATAACGTTGTAAAGGCTTTAAAGACACTCTCGATGCAAGAATCCTACGACACTAGAACTCCGACAGTGGTTAAAGTAGAGTTTCGAAAATGTCCGCGCAACACACCAAATTCACATCCTCAAAGCACGACGAAATTACTCTGCCGTGAACAGTAAAAGAACCAAAGTTACTTTAAGACATTTTGCCAATAAAATTAAAGAAAACACACATCAGGCTCGATTAAATCCCACAACAACACGGCCATGAAATGAGCAACGCGATTGAAGACATTACTAGACGGCGATGGTGGTGATCGGAGAGGATGTTGTTTATAAACTCTTACGGAAGGCGTTGCTGTTATTGTGCGTTCCTAACCAAACTATGTGCTGAGAAAATTCCGTTTATTTGTAGTTTATTTTATGTCTTCTGTGTGAAACGAAGAAGAAACACGTTTGGGTGAAGATAGAGGACTTACTCTGACATACTGCATGCCTATAACGGCGTAATTATGTCAGGATCCATCGAAATTCCCCTGCGGGAGACGGACGAGGTTTGTTGAGTTTTTTCTTTTTCAGGAACTTTGTTATTCTCATCTAATTCTGTTTCAACTCGCCAGTTTTGTCTTTTAATTCTTACGAACATTCTAATTAAATGCAATCTCAGTTGCTATCAAACACACACCAGTTGAGTTAACCCCACTTTAAACCGGCTGTCCGTGCGTGTCGAGACTTTCGCCGGGATTTCAAGACATTTAGAACTCGATTAGCCGTAATAGCTATTAAATCTATATCTAAGCTTGTATTGAGGTCTACCGTCGTGGTTTCGGAGGTGCTTACTCTTGAAATTTCGATGGTTTCATTTCTTTCTGAGGTGGCCCAGAACTCCGCGCCCACCTTGTTGGATATTTTTTCCCTTTTGTTCTTACTTGCAGCTCCACTAACCATTCAGTTCGCTTATTTAAGTTCTTTGGCGTGTACCATTTCCTTCTCCAATTGGTCTTTTGGTTTGCATTTCTGGTGTTGTGTTTGTTTTTTAATTTTTTAGTGTCGAAGGGTAAACATATGTCACCATGTCACTCATTTCTCAATCGAAGATGTTGTCGATATCTTTTATGGTTCTCGTATTACCTGGTTTTCTCTCTTTTGCATTTTCTGCGGGGCTTGTTGTGTTGCTGTGTGAACTTTCACGTTAAAGTCCATTAGCTGAAAGTGCATTGAGTTTTAAGTTATTCTGTAGGTCTGGGTCAGATTTCCTCAGTTGTCTTTGAAAGAATTTGATTTCACAGGTGATAGAACTTCGAGTGGATCAACTCCCTGAGGGCAATGTCATCCTCCCCATCCTGCGTCAGGAGCAGGTCCAGCTGCACCTTTGGGTCAATCTTGCTGTAGGTTTCCTTCACTGATCATCAGCTCCAGCTCTCCCAATCAGCGAAATCTAATTTTATTCTATTTTCAGTTGGAGTACTACAAGCAGAATAAAATTGATGAATTCATCGCCATCCTGGAGCACTCTCGTACCGACGCAAACACTAACTATCGGGATTTCGAGAAAGACCAGATGCGTGCGCTGGATATGCTAGCAGCATATTATGTCCAAAAGGCAAACCAAGAGAAAAACAAGGATAAGAAGCGAGAAATGTTCCAAAAGGCCAACCATTTGTACACAACCGCTGACAAGATAATCATGTATGACCAGGTAAGTGCATCATCTTGCTTGCTCTCAAAGGACAGCTCAGATCAGGGTGAGTGTTTACCTTGCCCCACACGTCTCAAATTTTCTTAGCGGGAATTTTTCTCCTGGGAACGCGAAATTTACTCTTAAGGGAACATCCGTAATTGCTAATCGCTCACAGGGTTAAAATTTGGGATGTTCAAGGTGACCCCAAAAGGATTTGTATGCCAAAAAGTTGCTGTTAGTATTTACTTAGTTAAAATTAGCGTTAAAAAATTATCGAGAATGTTTTTCCCGAAAAATAGACATTCCTCATGGGAAATCAGTAAGCAAAGGCCTCTGGGGTTTAAATTTGAAGAATTTTGCAATAGCTGAAGTGTTTATTGAGATATGGCCATATTTTCAATTTTAGCTGTTATGTAGGATGTAGGAGAAATTTTCGCTGCCTTTACTCTTTGGTCACATGGCTTTTAAGACGTGGTATCTATCTTGCCCTGCTGTCAGAATGTCTTTACAACACCTACATAATTAAGGAAACACCTTTTCAGAGCGCGTCAAGAAAGTAAAAACCTTGCAAATCGTCCCCTCTCAACTTGCGAATTAAAATCCGTACTATGGGTAGCACAAGGACGATTTAAAATATTGCCTAACTCTTAAAAAAAGTTTTAGCCCCAAATGATTATCACATTTCCCACAAGTAACGCCCATTCTTCGTGTCTATCTCGGGAATATGAATTCTCGTCAAACTTTCATCGTTGTTTTAAATATGGTAATTATCACTTCAGACAGTCATTTTTTCAGCTCAGCCTCTTTTTATACGCTTTCCTTCCTTCTACATAGTGCAAGAATGTGGGATTTGTTTGGTCTTTGGGTAGAATGTACCAAATCGTGCGTTTGCATTATCTCCCATCTCTCTCCCCCAAACTCCGTTTTCTCTCTCACTCAGGTCCACCATTTGTATCCGGGGCATCCCCATCCAATGAGGACGCTCTGGATCACAAACGGCGGACCTGAGCGAGCTAAAAAACGGAGGTTAGGGGAGAGAGAGGGGTGATCGTGCAAACTCAGGGTAGATAATTTCGATAATTTTGCGATCTTTTCAGCTGTTTTCCAAATATAGCACTTTTTCGTGTTTTATAATTTTTGTTTAATATTTAACGCTATTATTGAGATAGTAAAAATGAATATCTACATATTGCACAGCGTAGGTTTTCCGGGTCAACCCACATCCCATGAGGTGGAACAGTTTATCGAAGGTCTTCAGTTTGAAAAGTTCGGACATCATAGGATAATTGACAATATTTTAACTAATATTACTTTCTTGTGGTATCGTTGAGATGAATCGGGGGAGAAACTTGATTTTTTTATTGTTTTTTTCAGCTGCATCCTTGACATGCCTTGTTAACGTTTGCTTTTTTTGTTTTTTTCAGAATCATTTGTTGGGGCGAGCGTATTTTTGTCTTCTTGAGGGAGACAAAATGGACCAAGCTGATGCTCATTTTAACTTCGTACTAAATCAGTCCCAAAACAACATTCCATCTCTTCTGGGTAAAGCATGTATCGCTTACAACAAGAAAGACTACCGAGGAGCGCTCGCTTTTTACAAGAAAGCGCTTCGCACGAACCCGAAGTGTCCCGGAGCGGTGCGCCTGGGAATGGGACACTGCTTCATGAAACTCGGCAACCAGGAGAAAGCAAGGTCAGTGGAGTGTTGATGCGTAATGATGTCAGTGCGGAGGAAGGAAGTAACGTTTCTTGGAGGAATGATTTGACTCGGTATGGCTTTAAAGGTTAGCGTTTGAGAGAGCCCTCGAGTTGGACCATAAATGCGTGGGAGCCATCGTCGGCATCGCCATCTTGCGACTCAACCACCACGAGCCCGAGAAGATCCGGACGGGAGTTAATCTCTTATCCAAAGCATACTCTATCGACGCAACTAACGCCATGGTGCTCAATCATTTAGCCAATCACTTCTTCTTTAAAAAAGTAAGTTCAGGCAAAATCTAGCACCGCCATCCTTGAAACGAACCGAGTTTTAATAAAATAGCCTCGAGTTTGGCCGCTACTTTTGGATCATCAATTTTGAATCATTATGTATCTAAATCTTTTGGGCGTAAATGAGTTCTTCTCCAAAAACCTCCCTTTTTTGCTTACTTCATATCGAATTGCTTTGAAAATTCTCTTGTAAATGTGCGTGGCTGTCAAAGGGTAACACTTTGCTGGAAATGTTTACACCGGATATCAGAATTTCAAGGATAACAGCCGGATATCAGAGTTGTAATATAACGGATATCAAGAGAAAATAGTCCAAATTTCAATTAAAAGCTGAGAGATTTCAGCACAATGTTAAAAATACCTGCTGGTTATTCCTTAATATTAACCAGATATCAATGGACAGTGGTCAGAGAGTAAAAGACTTGAAAAATCACTAAAAACAGCCATGTTTTGAACGAATCCAACAGCCGGATATCACGGATATCAACCGGATATCAGCCAGATATTGGGGCCTTTCGTACACCGGATATCATGAGTTTTCACCCCTTGGTAGCTGTCGTGTTTACTGCTATCGTGGAAGACGATTTTCGTCGTTTTTATGTCTGTTTCCTAGCTTCGCCCGCTTGCTATCTGTTTACCGTCGTCACTTCGTCTGGAGCGCTTATGCACTTATTTTTTCCATGTACCGTTTCTCTAGGACTACAACCGAGTGCGCCATCTGGCGATGCATGCCATCAACAACACAGAAAACGAGCCCATGCGCGCAGAAAGCTGTTATCAGCTAGCACGAGCTTTCCACGTTCAAGTAAGCATCATAATTTTAGTTGTCGACAACTTAGCTTTGTCTTCATACGGGACTTTATTTATTGATTTCATTGTTTAGGGTGACTACGATCAAGCTTTCCAGTATTACTACCAAGCGACTCAGTTTGCTCCGGCGCACTTCGTGCTTCCGCATTTCGGGCTGGGACAGATGTACATCTACCGGGGGGATACCGAAAACGTAAGTTTCTATAAAAACGTGTTGTCCTTTAATTTACCATGGAGCACCAATACTTTTATTCTCCATGGATATACCATTCCTGGGTGACTCTAACAGACTATTCCGTTATGAGACACCGCCAAGGAAACGCAGCCTTTCTTTTTTTATCTTTGCTATGTTGAAGAGTCTCCATGGAGCAATGTTCCATTGGGGGGACATTCCGGTAGTTACTGTAGGAGAGGTACTATCAGCCCAAAAGGTATTGTCCAGTTCTGGTCGTGCAACAAGGCGGTGGCCAATATATTTCCCTTTAAGGCGGAGCCTTCCTGCGCGACTAGAACCAGGCAATACCTTTTGGACTGATAATACATGTGTCGTAAAAGTCCAGTAGTGCTGTTCCACTTGAGGAGAACACGAAACGAAGAACTAAATCGGCGTGAAAACAAAGCAGAAGGTAAACCAGTAAACACCGCAAAATTTGGGAATTTGGTCTCATTTCTAATCAAAAAAAAATATTTCGGCCATTAGAAAACGCATTTTTTTTTTTGTCTGTGAGTTCGGTATCGTTTTGTTGCGGCAAAACTGAAATCAGTTTTCTCGTGCCTCTTTAGGTTTGGAAGCGGCGAAATGCTTTCTAACTTTCAGGTATATTATGGTTTCTAATCGCCAGAAAAACGGTTACATTAGAAAAAAGACCAAATTCTCAAATCTTGTGTTTTATGGTTCATTTTCTGCTTTGTTTTCCCACCGATTCAGTTCTTTGTTTCGTCTTCTCTTCTGTAGTGGAAAAGGTCTATGGAAAAGAACAAAGGGATATAAATCAAGAAGTATTGTACCGTATCGTTTGTTTTCATTTTTGCGCTCATGCGGCCTAATCTGAAGTCTTAATCTTATGTAAAACTTTTGCCTTGTTTTTGAGCCATACGCCCTCAAAAATATTGAAAATTTTCATACTATTACATGGAGAAGCCATAAAAATGTGCCATTTCTCAAAACTGCAACCATGCGGGAAATACACACGATTATAGAGCTGTCTCAGCCATTACACTTGTCAAAGACAGTTTAATCAAACCCTGAAAAGACATACCCCACCGTTCGGTTTTAGATATAATCGAGAGAAAACGTTGAAAAATCGTGCTATTTAAGAGTTAAGTGAGTAAAACCAGTCAGTCTAAATACTTTTACTAATCGGAAAAAACTGTTTGTTTTATTGAATGCTTATTTTTTAAAAGTAGAGATACCTATCTAAGCTCTGTTTTGTCTTTGTATATGCATTTGTTAAGCTTTAGGTGGCTACCCTGCATGGGAAGAGTGTCCTTAAGAAGGTCATGACTTCGGGCTTGACGTGTGCAACTCTTAAATTTTCTATGTTGAATATTTTCTTTGTTCAGGCGGCGCAGTGCTTGGAGAAAGTTTTGAAGGCCCAACCAACGAATTACGAGACCATGAAAATCCTAGGATCTCTGTATGCCAACTCAAGCAGCCAGTCAAAGCGAGATATTGCCAAAACCCACCTTCGTAAGGTACGTTCATATCTCCAGTTCCGGGAAAAAGTTCACTATCGAGTTCAGAGGTTGCGACGTCTAAAGTCCTGCATAGGTAAAGAGGCGCAAGCGAGGGTGAGCGCTGTGATTGGTCGGCGAGAGAAAGAGGTAGAAAATACGACTTGCTGTGTGTGCGAAAGAGACAGACATACTCGCTTGCATGTAAAAGAAGGCTGCCGCTCCTATACCGCCCGTGTTTAGCGGCCATTAATTCTATTTTAATTGCGCCTCCTTACCTATACAGGGCTTTAGCGACGTCTTGCTTTTAGATACTTCCGATCTTGTTTTGAATGCTTGATCGCAGTCATTCTCCCTTCGGCGTGAACGAATTTCACTCTTCTGGAAAAAGAAATCGCTAAAACTCTTAACAGTTGCAGCGTTTGATCTTTTGCCGGAAGCACTGGTTTTTCATATTGCCTCAAGAAGCGTTTTGGGCTTGTAGTACTCCGATTAAGAAGCTCTGGCCTATTCATTGTGATGGATGACGAAACGTTTAAGATGACTTTCCATAATTTGAATATCTTTGTCACTGTCATCTGTCATGACTGTAGAGACTCATAGGGGGAGAGGCGACAACTTGTTCCCGCAGTATGCGCTGGTTCGTTGGATGCAAGGGTGACGTGGCAGTTGACGCCTCTCTTCCTGTTAGGCTCTCTACTGTAGAACGATGATAAACTTGAGCAATATTCTGGGGCTTTACCTCCTATTTGTGTCTTTTTTTTCTGACTGTGCGTTGCGCGACTTTGCAGGTGACCGAGCAATTTCCGGATGACGTCGAGGCTTGGATTGAGCTGGCGCAGATTCTGGAGCAGTCTGATCTTCAAGCAGCTCTGCAGTCCTACGGCACCGCAATGAATCTGCTCAAGGACTCCGAGGTGCAGGAGGACGTACCCCCGGAAATATTAAACAACGTCGGATCTTTACATTACAGGTGAGCAATGTGGAACTGTGGTCTGTGTGCTCTGACCTCGTTGGGTCTCCAGCCTTTTGCACTTTTCTTTCATGCAAAAGCAGAGATGTCACGTCCGTGGGTAGCCAGTAAAAATCAAGGAATTTCTTTTTCTTGAAAGATAATAACTGATCGTTTTACATTTGGAAGAGTTGTTTAATCTGCGAATTTATTTTTGGTTGGACTTCCGAAGGGGAGTCACAACTGTTCGGCCCCGATTTTCTTGAAACTTTTAGGACTTCAAGATAGCGATGTGGAGAGATATACCGTATTCTCTCTGCTATAGTACGCACCCGTATATAGTACACACCCGGGTTTTTGAGGCTAAAAAGTAGGAAAAAAATTATCCTCTATGTATAGTACGCGCTTTTTGAGGCGCAGTTAGCAGACAACGCACAGAGCTTTGTCTACTAGCTGGTACCTACATCATACGCCCGCTGATGAAGTGTTCAGTGTGTTCTTTGTTGAAACGAAGTGCAAAGGCCGGTCCGCGGTTGTTTTTATCGTACGGTACAAACCCAACTTGCTGCCGAAAGTCATTTTTACTATCTTAATAATAGCGTTAAAAATTAAACAAAAATTATAAAACACGAAAAGTGCTATATTTGGAAAACAGCTGAAAAGATCGCAAAATTATCGAAATTTCAGTCATGATCGCTACTCGGTTTTACCATCCGAAATTCGTTTTTACTATCTTAATACTGTAATAGCGCTAAAACTTTAACAAAACATTTTTTCCGAAACAATTTAAAACTAATAAACACTCGGTAAAAACACATAAAAGTTGCGACCAAAGGTGAAATTTCGATGATTTTGCGATATTTTTAGCTGTTTTCAAAATATAGCACTTTTTCGTGTTTTTATAATTTTTGTTCAATTTTTAACGCTATTTTAGTATAGTAAAAATTAATTTCGGCAGCAAGATTTGGGCTTGGGTTTCTTTCCAAATCACTACCTTCAAGTCCTGAAAGTTTCAAGAGAATCGGAGGCGGCAAGTGTAGGTACTCCCTTAGAGTGGTGGGAGTCCAGGTTAACTTCAACTCGTTTGAAGTCTCTTTTTTTTTATATTTTTGCGTCGATCGTTGAAACATGTGGTACCAACTCATTTCACGATGGGTTGCTCATAGTTTCTTGTGTATACTAATTGCTAAGCAAACCAAGGTTAACGTAAGCAAACTGTAGATTGCAAAGGAAGCGTTACTTTAGCTCGATATTTCTAAAGTTTGATGTGGTTGTACTTTGTTTTAGGCTAGGGAATTTAAAAGAAGCTCAGCATTACTTTGAGGAGTCTTTGGTGCGATCCAAAGTAGAGGCCGAGCATGATCCTCAGTACTACAACTCCATTTCCGTCACTACCACCTACAATTTGGCGCGATTACACGAGGCTTGCTGCCAGTTCGACCGCGCCGAAAAGCTCTACAAGGATATTCTCAAAGAGCATCCCAACTACGTGGATTGTAAGTTGTGCGCCTCCCTCTCGCTCGCCACTGGCTGAGAGGATTCACATCCGTTTCTTACTAGACGAGCGAGTATTAGTCTGCTACGCTCTCGACTAGATGGCCTTTTGGCTCAATATTCCAAGATGAAGTTTGGTACCTCTGCTGTTCTACCCTTTTTTTAAAAAAAAATTATTATTATTATTATGAGGATTTGCTGTAGCGAAGCACAGGACATTAGAGCCTTGAAACTTAGGCTGTAGAGAGAATGGTGACCCCTGCCATGGCAGACGCCATGATAGGCCCAATGTATTCCTTACGGAAAGCGGGGCCCAACATGGCGGCCATGGGCTTCGTTTGCGCCTCTCTACTTTTTAGGGCTCTACCTTACATTAAGGTGGTTCCAGCGATGCATACTAGTCAAATTCATAAAAAAGTCGAACAACCTTTTTGAAAATCGAAAAGTTTGGGGAATTATTACGTTTGGCGAGCAGTCACTTGAGTTGTTCTCCATAAGTCTTGATGTATAACAGCTAGGTGTATTTTGAATTATGAATTTTCATTCCGTTGCTGATTTGACTCATTTTTCAACAAAACGCTGTTGTTTTTGAGGTGCTTTAAAATCAATAAACGGTAGATTATCGGCAGACTTGACCAGATAGTTACTAATATTCCTATCTTCGCGCGAAATAGTTTTTTCCCCTTCATGTATTCTAAATCAGACGAAAAAATTCAAAATTCAACGAATCGTTGGCCATTTTTTCAAACCACCATGCCCATGCACCTTTCCCCAACTTTGCGATTTAATGCCGTGATAACGGGACGGTCAGTTGTTTTCTTACTTCGCCATTCGATAGGTACAGTACACTTTTTCTGAAAATTTCAAGTGTTGATCTAATTTGAGCCTGGCACGCAGGAAGTACCTTAATGAGCGGCAAGAGGCTCGTTGGGGATAGTTAAGGCCGGTGTCCTGTGTCTTGCTCGAGAACCAGTCGAGGAAACGTAGCGTGAAGGATATATTTTAAGCCGGTCTCGAGCTGAGCTATTCAGAGATGGGTCTGCTTAGTAAATTACCTAAGTTTGCCGGAGTGACTTAATTTGGCAATACTGCGGATATCTCATGTAAAACTGTTTCCAGGCTTTCTCCGACTGGGCTGTATGGCTCGAGACAAAGGCCAGATCTACGAGGCCTCGGATTGGTTCAAAGAAGCTCTGCGAATCAATACTGAACATGCAGATGCCTGGTCTCTCTTGGGTAATCTCCATCTAGCCAAAATGGAGTGGGGTCCCGGTCAGAAGAAGTTTGATCGCATTTTGAAGGTAACGCCTTCTAAGTTTGTGTGCGCTAACTCCGTAGGTTGCAAAGATTGACCATATTTGCCGGAAATTCACAAGTTTGAGACATTTCTGTGGGTGATTAGAGAGATTATAGCAAAGCAGAGAGTGGCCGTTTGTAACGGTCCTTCTGGATTCTCCTGATCTGTTAGGTTGGGATCCAATACTTGGTGTGGTACAGTTGGCCACTCTGTGAAACTATAGTCTCTCCATGGGTGATGGTACACTCTCACAATCAGTTTTAAAGGTTGAATTATCTGCCTTTTGTGTTTTACGCTGGTTCAACCCGTTGTGACATGATGAGGATGAACAACATACAAGCTAGTGTAACGATTGAACGTTTTGGGCGTATTCAGTGAGAGTTCGGCGTATTTGGTAGAATTCAAGATGGTTCATAATACACCAGTAAGCTTAAGTGATCCGTTTTCTGTGCCCCAGTAACTAAGGATACACGGATAGAAGGGACGCGGGACGCGGAGGTGAGAGGTTTCATTATTAGAGCATGTACAAGTCAAAACCTTACGACTACGTTAGGTTAGGTGTGTTGTGCCTCGCTTCGGCCCTGCATCACGCGACCGTCGCGTCGCCAAGCCTGAAGCGGCTTACTTGGGGAGGTGAGCTGCCAC
>Ga0058701_10001872_pt1 | contig 15412 bp, 13 predicted proteins | sample AgamicOrMae_FD_97039 | JGI IMG/M metagenome (GOLD analysis project Ga0058701, IMG submission 97039) | Agave microbial communities from Guanajuato, Mexico - Or.Ma.e | ecosystem: Host-associated > Plants > Phyllosphere > Phylloplane/Leaf | place: Guanajuato, Mexico | collected 2012-06-04
GCTGGAGGCCAAGAAACTTTGCCTGGTAATTAGATCATGCCGATCAGATCGGCCAGAGAAAGCTCTATCACTGGAAAGGAATAACTGGCAATTGAATGGTAGTGACGACGACGATGATGATGATGACAATGAATACGATCACAAAGAGAATGATGCCCTGAGAGGTCTTGGTCTTGATTCAACTGCCGAAGCTCTTCTAGTTGCAGGAGGGTCCCAGATTGTGACCGACGAATACTTGACCTCACTAGTGTGCCCACCACCGCCGGGTCATTCGAGTGCATTTTTCCGAAGCGATCAACATTTGCTTCGCCAGAAATCAGATTTGGGCCAATCTGGATTGGACGCTGCCCCAAGAAGGGAATCTGATTATAGCAAGGAGGGTGACTCTAGAATATCACGATCCAGAAGTCAGTTCGGATATGGGTCACTCTCTGGATATCGATCGGATGGTGACAATGAGCCCCACATCGGTCGTAGTGAGCCAGACATCCTTGGTGGGGAACCTCAGGAGATAGCTAACAGTTGTTGTCCTGCGACACAGTTAGTCCAAGAGACTGAAAGACGACGGAAAGGAGTGTAGCAATCCTCAGAACAATCAACGAAGAGAAGGAGCTAGCCAAATATCTAGAAGAATCGTAACCGATTTCAGCGACGACTTACCTTTTGACTGCAATCCCTCGTACAATAAATTTCATTTTTTGATAAATGGATACGCTTCGACCATCGTACTGGCATGATGATCCAAGCCGATTTCGATCGGTTGGTTCGAACTGCGTCGTGCGAGCGTTCGTTCCATCATGCTCGCACGGACCAAAAGGGGAAAAATTTGGCGGGCCTTCGACTCAACTTTTCATACAATCGTACAACCAGTCTATCATCTCCGGACAGTTCCCGGCCGACAGTCCGACTGTCTCGACTGCAGTTCGAAAACTGTCGAACTGGACTGTCGGGGTTCGTTAGTTGGACTGAATTGCGATTCGACTGCCGATCTCTGCGGTTCACTCAACATCTCTATATACACGTGGTGAAAATAACACCAGTTGTCTTGCTGGTCTTTACCAGTCAGAGGCCTTGTACATTCCGTACCAGAGGCCCGCGTGCTGAGAAAAAAACACTAGTTGCTGTTCCACGTGGGAGCTCAGACTCCAATTATCCGAATTACAGGTCTATCAAGCTCCCTATCTTATATCTGTGGCTATCAGTACCCAATAGCCATGCACCAAGAACCCGTAGCTTTCTACAAGACGAGGCCATCTCAATCGATGCCTTGTCGGCCGGGCCCCCCACAATGCATCAGGTGTTGTGCAAGCTGTATAATCCGGAGGGACGAAACTGTAGATGTTGATCGGGACAATATCAATGCGCTCAGGAGTTATGACAACCTCATGTTACGTAAGAAAATATGGCTCTCAGACTTCCAATCGATTATCTACCATCCCGGTCAGACTGATGTCGTCAGGCGCGCCTTGCAAAAAACTAGTCCGTCGAGAGTAATATATGTGACCGCATGCGACAGGATTGAGGATCTCAGCTATCTAAGGACTATAATGAGGCATGAGGCAATGTCAACAAGCGGGCTCATGCATCCGAAGGGCTCGATCGAAGATACCGATCTGAGCAAAATTGGTAGCATACTATTCACAATCGATCTCAAGTGCTACCTTACCAAAAGGAGCTCTCATGATAGTGATCTCACTCATCGGAATTTTGAAAGCCTCATCAAGCTTGCCCTAGAATCCCTTTCCATAGATGCTAGTGATCTAGCTGTTGTGCCAATCGTAATAAGCAAGGATCATCATATTACATCGCGATACGGATCTCTTTTCGGGTATGGTGCCTTTTGCGCCCAATTCCTCGAGCCATACTCTCTCCGAGAATATATCGAACAGGTTCGCGAAGGAGATCCCGTGAAAAAATTTACGCAACACATACAGTATGATCTATCGGTCAACGTAGCACACTTGCCAGCCCATTTGATAGCTTTCTTTCTCCTCTATCTCAACCGTGAGGCTCATGGCGTCAGCTATGTGGATTTACTGGACTACTCGAAATGGATGATGAAGAATTCCTTGGAGTTTAATCTACAATTTGCATTCACGGGCAAGCTTCAAGATATCGTGAAGTCTGCAGTATTGATATTAGAAAAATACATACATATTGATCAGAGAACTGAGACCTACTACCCGATCGATCTTGAAGCATTAGCCGATTATGCTGATACGATGATACCGAATCTTGTTTGTTATGGGATCATTGCTAGGTCGATCTTGAATGTCCACAATGCCGACCCAAAGAACGACTTCCGGTTATTTTTCGACCCGGGCGATGATTACAAGGTGATGAAAGATGATGTAATAGAGCTTAGTGTGGATCTAGCTGAAAATTTGGACAAAATTATTGTATTTCGGCGTCCTTGTATAAGTCTTTCGACTCTTGTATTAGACACTTTCACCAAGATGGAGACTTTCGGGCACTATTTCAAAACTCTCGAACCGAAAGTGCGACGCAACACAGGAAAACACTGGGCTGGTGATTGCGATAGCGACGAAGAGTACTACTGGTCGAGGAAGGATGATCCTGCGTTCAAAAGTTGGATCTTACTCACTAGGAGACCTTACAGACTGGACAGATTGAATTTATTCATGAACGCAATCGATAAGTATATTTCTACCGATGATGGAAGTACGGCAGATTTCGTTTAGTCGATGATGGGCGAGCGAATGGAGGCCTTTCAAATAAAGTAGCTTGCCATCGAAAACGACTCCATAGTGTCTTGTCAATCTCGGATATGTTGTGATCTGGTCTCTAATACCTCTAATTCATACTCAGTGACTATTATTTTTCTAACTAAATTTCTGATCGTCTAGATCAGATTCTGGTTCCTGCTAGAATTAGACTTTAAGCAAGTCGGTGCAACAACTCACTTTGTGATACTCACAACTGTTCCACCATCACAATTACAATCGTGAGCTTTTCGTCAACTAGCTTGATTCGCCAACCGGACTTGAAAACAGGTGGACCTGACTGGCGCTCACCCGGCTCAACTTGGCGCGCGGAAACGTTGAAATTTTCTCAAAGTGCGCATGATCGAGTGCCAATGCCTACCGAACTAATCTAAAAGAACACTTCTCTCAGCGTGTTTATTATGACAAATCTATGGATTGATTCAGCAATAATCCTGTTCATTTGTTGTTTCTTGTTAAGATATTTCAAAGGAGATGAGTTTAGAGAATCTGGTCTCACGAGCCAAATGGCAGGAGGAGGACGATGATGCTGAGGATGTAAAAGATAACTGGGAGGATGATGATGATGAGCCATCGAAAACTGCACCTCAAGAGGAGCATAAAAAGCCTGCTGCTACAAGAAAGAAAGTCCACAAGAATGCTGATGCTTTGGAAAATGGATCAAGCAATAGTGACCGGCCTTTAACCGCTCAAGAGCTCAGAGAAAAGCGCTTGAGGGAGGAAAAGTTACAGAAGGAATCAGATTTCAAACTAACAAAGCAAATGCTTGGTATGGAAGATAAAGATATCCCTCTAGAATTCCCGTTAGAAACAAAAGAAGACTTCGATAAATTTCATAAGAATCTTGTGCACAAGTTATGGTGTTACGATAAAAGTCCTCATTATTATACGCTATTGGATCGCTTATTCAGGGATCTCTGTGTGCCATTGGAAACCGACGAGCTGAAGAATCTTTCCGCAGCTGTTAATGCCCTGTTTAATGAAAAGGTTAAGAAGAGCAAGAGTAATAAACCTAAAAAGAAGGCGAATAAGATAGCTATCCGAGTTGAAAGAAACGATCTGGATGAGCTGGATGACATAATGTAACAGCTACCAAAAATCACGAACACACTCCGCTCTTCGCGTTTTTCTCAGTCGAGTCCCGTCTGTCCTGATGTTTTCAGATCGGAAAACCATAATTGAGAAGATGAACCACACTCTTTGAGTCTACGAATCATACTGCACAGTCTTGATTCTAAGAATTGTTAGGATGATAACTAAAATAAACCTACTGAGGTAAGGGAGCCCGCTAGTTGTAAGTTTCGAGTACTGGCTAAGGCGTAAGCATGAGTGCTCACGATCGTTTTCATGCACAATTTCGTACACAAGTCTTCGTTGTCAAGTTGATTTATTTTTTCGAAACCAAAAGACAACCACATGATGGCCTCCTCCGGCGGATACTTGGCCTCAGGCTCATGCTCTTCGAACAGTGGAGGTCAGCTGAGAAGTATAGATTGCTCGTCGGATCCTTACAGAAGCTATTGTTGCATGAGGTACGATGACCAGGGCACAGCACAACCTGAATGCTGCTCATACGAGTCCTATGCTAACCAACACTGGGTTATGTCGACCACAATAGTGGTTTCGATCGTAATTTTGTCTCTCATGTTTATTCTAACTATAGTGGTTAGTTTCTGTCGGTTGGTCAATCTGGGGGATGCTTCTAGGGGATCTGGAGGAGGGGAAACTGAGAATAAATACTCGAAAAAATCACCAATAGGAGCCAGAAGAGGCGGTGGTTCCGCCATAAATTCGATCAATCAGTCGAGCGGCGCTGGTAACAAGACTATGAAACCGGTTACAAGCCCTGGATCACCGAGAGGAAAGAAGTAGTCGTCATCCACATAGCTTGGCGGTCCTCCATGGGACCGAAAACCTCGGATCACATGGATTACACATCGATACCCCGGTTTACTAGTGTCTTCTTAATTGTTTTTTCCATCTTAGCCTCATCCAGGTCCACATCTATATTATCACATACATGACAATAAACCAAGCCATCCTTATTTACATGGAGCGTTGAGATACCGTCTAGCCAACGTCGCGGATACCGTAAGGTCCATGCTGCTGTAAAGACTCTACGGTAGCCAGGATAGCACTTGATCCGCCATCGGATTCTAATACACGACTCCTCTGGGATTTTGACTAGGCTGAGCACTTCAATATTCGGCGGAGAGTATCTAATACTGTAGTATACTCGAAAGATAAACATGTAAAGGATGTATCGGGACAAACCACGGGTTCTTATTGAATTGATGTTATTCAAGAAAACAACATCTCTAGTGAGGAACCTCTCGTAAGGAATAGAAGATTTAAAAAATATCTTCATATGCTGTGAGGCAACATTTGCTATGGTGGTGAGCTGTTCTGGACTTGCTCTCGGGGGTGAGTCCAGTTGACCAACCTTTGTATTGACTGTTCGAATAAACAAGCGACCCACTGGGACAAACGAGTTCCTGTAGCTCGTCGTTAAATGTATCATCCTAATTCGCGTTTACATGAGAGCAATTAGACAACATGGGTTATGGGAACTAGTTGGCACGAGATGTGATTATATTAAGTGGCAACTTCCTATTATAAGCATGTCAAGAGATGATTAAGATTCTTAGATCCATGTGGCAAATTGTACAAAAATGTTTCACAACGTGTTAGTTACTCTCGGTCTCCGCCTGTGCGAAGGTCGTGATCAGTCACATCCACCGATTCAGAGGCAGTGTAGAAATGAAGGCATAATGAAGATTGTGGCCAGACAGTCAAATATGAGTCCGAAGAGCTGAAGTATTTCTACAAGAACATTGCACTTCTTTCAGATACTAACAATCTAATAAAGTTTGTTGGAGCAGTTATTTTTTGTATTACGGTATGAACGATCGTCTTCAAGGATGACCATCAAGCACTGGCGTCGGATAGCTAGGGGTGGAACTGAGAAGAGGCCTGTATGCAGCTCCAACGCAAGACTACTATGAGAACAAACTCGTGATCCCTTCTGTGTTTCACAAGCACCATCGGACCCAGTTGGTCTCGCAGCATCGGCACCACAATGTTTTCTAGCGCACCTATCAAGTGCGGGTCGAGTTTGTCCAAAATTTTAGCTCCCGAATAAGAGATATTCTCAAGACCTTGATAGTCTTCGGCATTTGTTATTTCCAGACACTCGGAACGTTCAATATCAAGATAATTTTCTACGATGCCAATTCAGAACATTCTTCAACAACTTGTCCTGGAAAGTTTGAGCTCAAGGAACTGTTTGGTTTCGTTCGGCGTCCGTAAGGAGGCGCGCCTCGCACGATAATCCCCGCATGTGAACGTGTCTTCGCCCAATGAAGGAGCGGTTCTTTCGGTGATTTGCGTTTGGGCTGGAACTCTCTGAAATAATTATTCATCACTTGGAACCTCAAAATTGATTGGGCCAAACTCCGTCGACTTCACAAAATTATCTCAGCCCCATTTACATTAGATAGCCATAGATTCACACGGATTTTACCCGATCAAAGTAGGCCCCTCGGTAACGAGATCAAATCGCGGACCCCAATAAAAATAAGCGTATTAAAGTAAACATTGATATATCAACATGGCTCAGATCAACAAATTAGCTTATCCTTCAGTTGTGGCCCCTTTACCAAGACCACTCATCAACCAACAGATGTCGGATATAATCTCAGATAGAGAACCTGATGAGATAGAACTCAGGCGCACCGGCCAGCTCGAGGAATGTTTGAGGTCTTTCAATCTTTTTGAAACGGACAACGAAATAACGCTCAGACATGAAGTTTTAAGGGATGTCAATAACTTATCTCAAAAATGGGTCAGAGAGCTATCATTAGAGAAACGAATGCCCGCCGAGTTAGCAAATAATTGTAAAGCTAAGATATTCACCTTTGGCTCTTATAGATTAGGTGTTCATAATAGGGGAGCTGATATTGATACGTTACTTGTGGCACCTAAACACATAGAGAGGGACGATTTCTTCGACACATTCCAAAGCGCTCTGACTAAGATGGATGGCGTAGAATATGTCAGAGCTGTCAGGAATGCTTTTGTGCCTGTATTAAAAACAAAAGTACGCGGAATTGAGCTCGATATCCTTTTTTCCCCGCTCGCTTTAAGAACTATACCTGAGAACCAAGAGCTTAAGGATACACATTTACTCAAAGGTCTAGATCAACAGTCCATCAGATCTTTGAATGGCTGTCGTGTGACCGATAATATTTTGGATGTTGTGCCAAATCAAGAGTCCTTCAGATTGGCACTGCGGGCTATAAAATTGTGGGCGAAAAAGAGAGGAATTTATTCGAATGTTCTAGGCTATCTTGGTGGTGTATCATGGGCTATTCTGACCGCTAGGACTTGCCAACTATATCCGAATGCAACTGCTGCCACAATCGTCCAGAAATTATTCTTTGTCTTCTCAACGTGGGAGTGGCCCAAGCCGGTTTGCCTAGTACCGCTGTCTGACAATGAGCTTGGATTACAAGTATGGGATCCAAGATCAAACCCAACCGACAAATATCACCAGATGCCCATTATTACACCATCATATCCGCAACAAAATAGTACATTCAATGTGACGAGGTCAACCAGAACCATAATCATAGATCAATTTGTCCAAGCCAAAATGATAACAGAGGAGATCATGAAAGGCAATAAGTCTTGGAGTGAATTTTTCGAACCAATCGACTTCTTCGGACTGTATAAATTTTACCTCGTTTTGAGGGTTTCACCTCAACCAGAGTGGGAATCACTAGTCGAATCAAATATTAGGAGACTTGTTCTCACTCTGGAGGGAACATCTGTGATAAAGCTAGTGCACGCTTATCCTTACTCATTTGACAGTCCAAATAAGGATGACAAGAATGTTACCTGGTGCATCGGCATTCAATTTCAACAGTCAGTGAAGGATATCAACCTAACCAATGAGGTCCAGACCTTCAAGAGAGATAGTACGTATAATTGTCACTTGATTCTCAATTTTCACTACATACTCTTGGGGTTGATTTTTCACTTGCACCTACTAGCTCTCTGCACCTTCCCATCTTCAAATCTCTTGATGTTTTGGTCGTCAAATTCCCTTTGAACTGAAGGAATAATATGTGCTTAGGGAAATTCACGTTACGCGGAATGAGATGGGTTTGAGGAATCAGAGCAACATCCTATCACGTGTGCGGTGTACTTTATTTTCCTGACACTGATGTGCATATCACCATCTGACACCTAACATGAACTCTAACTTTTTACCCAACCTCCCACAATAATTCAACTAATCAACACCATCCAGTTCAAGGCAGGGCAGAAGAACAACTCAGGGATACTTACAATATCGATGAACTACATATAGATATCAAATATAATACCAAGAAGCAACTATTGGAGTCGAATTTTATCGATCCAGAACTCATCAGGAATTCTACAAGGAGGTCCTCATCTAAACGAAATACCCTCAGTGAAAATTCGTCATGTGATCATAAAAAGAAGAAACAAGATAATAGTAATACAAATGGGGTGTAAATTAGTTCTCATTGTTCGAAAAGATCTCAAGATGGGAGTTGGCAAAATAGCATCTCAGTGCTCTCACGCTAGTGTATTAGCTTATCAAAAAAGTAGCCGAGTATCGTTACTCAAGTGGGCGCTTTCTGGACAGAAAAAAGTTGTCCTACAGTGTCCAGACGAAAAAGCCTTGTTAGAATTGAAGGATGAAGCTAAGAAGAATCGTATATTGACAAATATCATACATGATGCCGGACATACTCAAGTTGCTCCGAACACAGCCACCGTTTTGGCCATAGGTCCAGCCAAGGAGCAATTACTCGACGAAATTACAGGACACTTGAAACTATTGTAGACCTCGATCTTCGCCCTTTGGTTTACCTTAAGAGTTGATGTTCGGTTTACTGTAGATATTTCTCCTCTCGATGTCTGGAGATAACTTCAATAAAAACACGATATCGTCTATGATGCCGTTCAGTTTGCTAGTTGATTCACTGACTCTATCTATCAGTGCCTGGGTCTTTTTCAGTCGCCTCTTCAAGTTCACCTCATCTATGTGCACATTGTATGTCCCTTGTTTATTTCCGCGGGCCACGCCAAGATATTTTCCCGAACCAAGGGCAAGTGTATCTTTACCAGACCTCCCCGTTTTGGTTAGCTCGTGAGCCTGGTTCCTGGTATTCTGATTATTCAGGAATTCCCAAGTTTTTCGGAGTTCCGGAGTTTCTTGATCATGTTGGTGGATTGTTGAAGATGTTTTCAAATCAGTCAAATCTTTCAGATAGGTCGGTGTTTCCCCATCAGTAGACGTCTCATTTGTCACTGCAGGTATCTCCATCGCTTGGAACACCGATGTTGGTTGTGTCTGGTCCGCGAGCGACTGGTATTCCAGCACTAGAGTTTTGTTCTCAATCTTGCTCTTCAGGATCTTCTGCGCCCTTTTCACTAAACCTTCAAGAAGCTGTCGCTCTTGTTTTATTTCTCTTCCCAAGTTGAGGAGAAATCCTCGCGCCCTGTAAAGCATTCCTCCATAAAGCGGATGATTCGACCTGAAACACGACTTGTATGTATCAATAAGTTTCTGATCTAATCTGACCAATTGGGGAAGAGACCTGTTGAGTAGTAGTTTGTGCTTTTCCTTGATGGCCCTTAATTGATTTCGAGCCGTTAGAATCTGATTCTGCTCGAGCGGTTGCTCTCTGTATACTTGCGGTCTCGCGGTTGTTTCCTGTTTAGTTTTCACGAGCAATTTCTTCATATTACTCCACCAATCACTCTTACCCCCATCAGATCCATGAGGGCGCTTGTTTTGTTTCGAAATACTCTTAGCCTTGGCTAACTCTAGTTTTTCGATAAAATTTGAGATCTTCTTGTGGCTATCGTGCTTCTCTTTTTGCAACTTCTTCAATGATTCGTATGGAACCGGATCTAGGTAATCATCATCTAACAGTTTGAGATGCTTCTCATCCAAATCCTCGTCCGATTTATCCAGATCCTGTCTGTGTTCGATCTGGTTTAGGGTCAGCTCAGTATCTGGTGAGTCTGTCCGATTGACAATTGGATTATGGCGGCCATTGATTGAAATTGTCTCTGAGAATAGTAGATTGAATTGGAGAGACAAAACTAGTATGCATAATAGGGATCGTCCAGCTAGGCTTTTCGCTCCAAAAGCGCCAATTCTGGTCAATTTGTGTCTTGTTGCAGCCATCTTTCCCGCGGATCCTTATCACTTGGTTCTTGCTTGGATTGCTGGTTAGATATTGTTCCAATTTGAAGCTAAGATAGAGTTAGCCTGCTGCTCCAACTTTTTGCCGGTTACTAGTGATTCGAAGAATGTCATCGCATCACAAGAGGAGATTTCTGAGTGAATTCGGTGGCAGTGAGGAGAAATCTTTTCACAATTTGGACACTCTGGATCTATTCGGGTCTCAGGGGCTAGAGTTCTTCATCAAAAGAGGATAGAATCAGAGCTAGGAACTAAAGGCTTGACCATGCGCAGGCGCAAAGCATGTTGCCTGCCCGAACTGGCCGCTGATCAAGTGTGTCCGAATAACCAACAAACCTGGAGACCACTTTTGAAGCTCATAGCTTGCTTTCAAGCTATTGAGAAAGGAGGTAACCTTGAATGGGCATCTGGCCTTCCGCATATCGTCCCACAAGTTTCAGCCGACAAGCTATTTCAGCTCCCATGTAAAATGAAAGCAAAAAGGCTGATAGGAGCTGAGCATTCAAGCTAAGCGCACAACTATATGAGATAGGCCCTCGACAGATCCAATGATGGAGAGAAGCTCTTAGTGAGAGAGGAAGACAACCCAATTCAATGATGTAACGGTAAGTTTTTTTCCTCCTCTTATTTGAATCTGTGATGCCGACTTGACCACTTGCCTACCGATATCTATGCACTGGCGTTGCATGAATCGCCGTGGCAATGGGCAGTCTCGGTGCGTGAAAGCTGAATGAAAGAAAAATTGTTGCACTTAACATCATGATGCAGAGGCCGCTGGAAATGAGCGCAAAGAGTTGAATGCGACAGCCACAGCCGCCTTATAACTGCAAGCAACAACTTCGCCAGCCCACCACCATTACAGGGCCGCTCTCGTGGGCTGCTGAAGCTTTGCCGGCCTAGAAGTGTGAATGTTGCAACTCGTTTATTGAACTAGGCGCGACTTTCAGCGTCAGCCTTATCTATCTTCAATATTGCCGCTAAATCTATTCGTTCCATCGAACAAGATGGAAAGAGTATTCGCCGAGGCGCTCCCTTTGAGTAGCATGCCTTCAGATCGGCTTGGGAGATAAAGAACGGATAAGAAATGGAGGAAGCCAACAGGCTCTGGTTGAATCTTTATCACAATGACAAAGTCAAACAGGAGGAAGCGATCAAATTCGGTCAGTCGGATTTGTTGAGCCTGCTTCATCCTCGTGGCCAGCTGCACAATGTAGCCCTCCTCTCCTCATGGGAATAATGCCATTTTGCCTCACCAACTCTTCCTCTACAACGCCTAAGACAAACAGCAAGGTTGTTCCGCTCTTCGCCGGCACCTTGCGCAAGGCTAGTGGTGCAGAAACAACTTTTGTGAAAAGAAATCTCACTTCCTCCTCTCCCAAATGAAGCTCACCCCACTCCCCTGCGGCCCTGATGCAGGCTTTGAACTTTTCATTTTCATGGTCAAGAACATAATGGAGAAGTAACGGAAATTTGTTCTTTTCATGTTTGGACCTGTCCTGCAAGCCTTGAAGACGAATCATCTGCCACCATCAATTTCCATTAACTTGCTATCTTCATGAGGCTAGTTAGGAAGCCTTTGGCTTGTTTCCAGTGGGCCAGATGATGGAGATTGTTGGCAAGCCATCGAGAGCGAGGTGATGAGGACGTTATGCTTAGGTACGCTACTTCGAGAGGTCATCGATCAATCACCCATTCTCTGCGGCTTGATGCTTCCGTGGGCCATTGTTCCCTGATGATCTCGGGCGGAACTCTTGCTAAAATGCTGACAACTTACCGCATTGGATGAAAATCCAGCACCCATCCACCGAGCACAGGAGGCACAGCATGAGGTGAACTTAATTCACATCTGTAACAGGTCCTATATCTATTTGAACCCGGTGATTTGACCACCAGAGCTCGCAAAATATTGACCTCTGAGTGAACACTTACCCTAGAGCCGGAATTGCAGCATTTGGCGCATGCTACATTGTTGAATTCTTGGGATGGATGACAGTCTTAAGCAACTTGTTTCGATGATTTCCTGTAAATATTAATTGCAAATATTCACATCGCAGTGATTCCGACTAATTGGTTCGATCCATCGGTCGGGTGCGAGTTCAGAGATTGAAAGTTCCCTCCTCTGGATATCCCGAGCACAGCAACTATCACTACCTGATCTGGTCAATCCCGCTGTTGCAGGAGCTCACATGGCCAGCTCTGAAACGGCGAGACACTGTCAGAATCAGAACCAGGAGAGTCTCGAAACAGAAAGTAGGTAACTTGGGTTGGTTGTCTACATGGAAGGTTAGTGCGAGCAACTTTGAGCGATTCTCAAGCTTAGCAGTACTTTTCTCCCGTTTTATTGCCCTGGAAAAGTTCACTTGAGCAAGTGAAGTCGCCCTGAACTTGTGGTATACAATGTGATTTGACGGATACATACTCATTTGAGGTTTGAATATGATTTATAGATTCAAACAATGGCAATTATTTTGTCGGAAAACCAATCAATCTAGCGATGGAGATAAATCGACTTAATCCTCTGAATTGCTTTTGATTGTTTTTTATGAGCCTAGAATCGGGAATTTGATCCTCATAAGCAGATGACAAACTACAGGAGAGAAAGAGGAAGAAAAAAGAAATCAATCTTCGGGCGTGAGGAGCAGTCTAAGCATGAGCCGCCGACGATTGAAGTTTCTTAGCCGGCTGAAATCCATCGTGTCGAACAGCGATTGGCGGTCATCCTGTCTTGCGCTCGCAATTAGACGGAGCAAATTGTGCTGACTCAATCGTCGCCAAAAGCAATCGAGAGTCCTGAGAGCCAGAAATGCCCAGGCTCTATTGGATACAATAATGCGTGACTATCGGCAGTCAGCCAATACTGAGCATCATCCGGCTGGTCTGTCAGAACTCTCAAGGCCACAACCTGGCAATAAACACTGTAACAGTTAGCGAAACTCTAATGCTTTTGTATCTGAGGCCCAGAATAACCCGTCTTCGAATTGAAGAGATGGCTGGACGTTTTGATTCGATGAATCAGACCTTATGTTCGCACAGTAATCAGCTTTATTGGTAGAACCCAAAGACACCCCAACCTCAAGGTGTTCAAACTTTCTTAGATAGAAACTTGTATATCACAGAGAAATCCTTCTCTTGGAATCCATCCGACTGCATGAGCAAACGATAGACCTCATGTGTCAAAGCTCCCAAAGGTGTGGGCGAACAAACCTCCCTTGCAACTTTAGCTGCTAGACCAAGATCCTTGTACAGGAGATTTGTCTTGAATCCACCTTGATAGCCGTTTGTTGATGGAGCTGTGGGTACTATGCCTGGCTCAGGGTTGTAAATCTCGGAGCTCCAACAACGACCCGAGCCCTTATTGATTATAGCACTAACCATTTTTGGATCGAGACCAAAGTTCTTGCCCAACAGCAAAGCTTCACTGAGACCCAACATTGAGATACCCAACATCATGTTATTACACAGCTTTGCAACACATCCAGAACCAATTGGTCCGCATGCATAAACACTCGTTCCCATACATAAGAGATAGGGTTCCAAGAGTTCTTCAATGTCCTTCTTGTCTCCACCAACCATAAAGACAAGAGTACCAGCCCTCGCGGCAGGCACAGCTCCGGCAACAGGTGCATCAAAAAACTTCACATTCTTCTCAGCAGCGGCCCTATGCACTGCCTGTGCAGTTCCCGGATCGATGGTCGACGAGTCTATGAGTACAGTTGCAGGGGTTGCCTTAGATAACAATCCATCGGGCCCAGTGTAGGTTTGGGTAACTATCTCAGGAGTTGGAAGCATCGTGAACACCCGCTTGCATTTCTCACCGAGTTCTGAGACATGAGAGGCGTTCTTGGCACCTTGTTTGACCAGCTCATTCACGGCAGATTTGTTTAAATCATACACAGTCACTGAGTGCCCCTTGTCCAAGAGGTGCTTAGCCATCAGGGAGCCCATATTACCCACACCGACGAATCCAATCTCTGTGGGCGGCGCGCTGGCAGCATGTCTTACTGCATCAAGATTTGTTGTTGTTTTGTTGTCATTTATGGTGGTGTTATTACATAAGGTTAATATGGTGAATTATTGGAGTAGATCTTATGACTTGACCCAACAACGCATAAGCATGATCAATTGATACTTGCCTGCTTGTCGCCCCAACTCTTTGTTTATCTTCGAGACCAAATTTAGAGAAGTTCTAAAGTTATACATGATGTCTGACAATTTATAAGTTAGACCTATTCTTTGTAGAGAAGAAAATGCCCAAATGCTTTCTACAATGGACCAAACGTCTTCAACGCTCCTTCAGAATGGCAGACGTAATCAATATTGAGCAAGACCGTCACGATTCTACGCTCCAATATGCCTATGATTCTGGGCTGATCACTTGAGCGCGCCGAGCCTTTGACACGATACGTGGGATCGCTTTCTAATCGAAGATAAAGTGAAGTTTCTCAAGCCTATTATATACAGTCTGTTTTTCTTGTTAATGTGTCTATTTATTTAGGTATTCATGTGATAAGAATCAATATGATTGAGTCTCGAGCATCTGCGATCTACGAGTAGATTTATGAGGGTGGTAACAGACGAAATCTGCACTTGTCTCTATGTTGATGAGCATCGAAAAGGAGAAGACATCGATTCGACTAACGAGAGTGGCAACACGCGCACCAGACGAAATAGGCGGGAGAAGTCGACTTTTGAGCACGAGCTAATTCATCAAGGTTGATCTCCAACTTAATAATCATAGAGTACAGTTCCTAACCCCTCTGAGAGAATGTACATTTCAGATTTATGTGACAAATGATTCACATCACTATTCGTACCGGAGGGAGTTTGTCATACTTGTAGAACTCGATGAACTCAATTCAATCATTGAGTCGCTTATTTTACCTCAATAGTGAGTTATCAAAATAAAAGAGAAATCTACTGGTTAGTAGCCTACAATAGGCATTTCAATCATCAGAGTCCGAACTCTCGGCCTTCTTTGCCTTCTTGCCTCCCTTCTTTGGGGACGAGCCCTCGGTCTTTTTCCTGTAAGCGGCAATTTCCTTCTCGTAACGGGCCTTGTCTTTGGCTGCCAGTGCCTCGTATTTGGCCTTAGCCGAGGAGCTCAATCCATTCCAACGACGAGCACATTCCTTCGAGACCTCGCCTACGTTTGCACCGGTTGGCAAGCTTGCTTGAACCTTGTTACGTTCGTCGTTACAGAACCAGAAGAAAGCCGATAACGCCCTCTTTGGTGCATTGGGGTCCTTCTTCGCCTTCTTTCCCCTCTTACCTTTGGCATCTTTCGGGGGGACATAGTTGGCCATCTCAGAGTCGTAACGTTTCTTGTCTTTGTCAGCCATCTGGATGTACTTCTTCTTTTCGCTTTCGCTCATCTTCTTCCACGTGTCTGAGCACTTTTTCGAGAACTCTGAGAAGACGA
>Ga0058701_10001873_pt1 | contig 15401 bp, 11 predicted proteins | sample AgamicOrMae_FD_97039 | JGI IMG/M metagenome (GOLD analysis project Ga0058701, IMG submission 97039) | Agave microbial communities from Guanajuato, Mexico - Or.Ma.e | ecosystem: Host-associated > Plants > Phyllosphere > Phylloplane/Leaf | place: Guanajuato, Mexico | collected 2012-06-04
CATAGTTCTCTTTAAAAATACTACATTGTACTGTCCCGTTTAATTGTTATTCAAAACAGGCAAGAACTACCATAAACCGATTAATCGTTTTTACTGTGTTGGGCCAACGTCATCAGATGTCAGAATAGCTCACGTTAGATGAGGTAGGATCAGATAAGGTAGGATCAGGTAAGGTTTGGTCAGGAAAAGTCAGGCCAGGTAAACTTAGGTTAGGTAAAATTACGTTACGACAGGTTTGATAACGGTTCGCACAAGTTTGGCTGGGATTGGCAAGTTTCATATTAATGAAGATTAAAATTCGTCCACTTCTCTACAAGAGCGTAATAAAAGAAGGACGATTTTTCTGTCGAAGTTGACATGGAGCCCCTGAGATACGTCTTCAAAAAGGGGAGCGGAAAAAAGTGACAGGAAGCAAAAACTTGATAAGTGCAGGTTGCTTTTGACGTTATCACATAATTCAGTCATACTGAAAGAAGTGCTATTAAGACATCAAGATAAGGACTACAGAGGTGAGCCTGTACCACTTGCCTTATTCGCAAATTTTTTCTGCAAGGATTATTTTATAGTTTGCTTTTTAAATGTCTTTGCTTTGTCAGAAGAAATCTGCACTGTCTTTAAATTTTGAAACTGAGATTGTATCGTTAAGCTAGGCTAAGGCAATACGATATCTTTGGACACAGCTACTGCTTACAGTGTGCGGATAAGATTGTCAACAATGACTAAAGACAAACACAGTAAAAAAAAAACAAAAAAAAACACCTGTTTTAGGTAGCCCTATACCTGCTTTGGGTATGAAGGTAAAAAAAGGGGGAAGACCTGTTTTCTCCTGTTTTTACCTTCAAACCAAAAACAGATATGGCACCAACTGAAAGGAGGGAACTGTTATTCTCGTAAGCGTGTGTAGTCGAACACATATTAGGTACCGCTCTTAAGGGCGAGAAGGGTGCACATTTGCGTTACGTATAGGAAAAAGCGTTACGGAGGGGGGTGGCAGGGAGGAGTCAAAAAGAAGCGGCCTATTAGCGTTACTTAATCTGTACATGACCCCTAAGTGGATGGATATGTTTATCGTCCAGAGAGATAATCCGTTACAAACGATAATTTCTTCCATAGTCTTCTCAAGGATGTGAGGGTCAAGTTAACTCAAGGTTAACTTACGATAGTTCAATAAGTAAAGATACGTTATGTTAGGCAGATTTTTAGCCAAGTTAAGCTTATATTCACTGTAATAAATGTGGGGTAAGTAGCTAATCGGTAGTGAGGTAACACGCGGCCGGGTAAGTCGGTGTAAAGTTAGCCATCCAACTAGAGTTATGGAGTATTGAGGTAAGGTGGACTACACCTACTCACTGACGGGTCACCTAAACACACTCACGAAGAAAAACTTACCCAGCCACGCGGTTTAAATTGCCCACGAAGATGATATTACCTGTTAACGGTAAGATCCCCCTCAAAAGTTATTGAGTTATCCGTTAAAAAACTCCTCTTTGAAAGAACCATTAATTTACCATCCCTGCACGAAAAATAAATTTAGTCTGGTTTGCAATAGCGGAATATGGGTCCATCCACACGGGAGTGAAATTACTTCTTCCGATGGGGCAGTAAACTTAGATTACACCTCCACTCAGGAGGAAATTGGTATGCTCTAAGGGTAGGTGAAGCTAACTTTATTAACCGGCAAGTTGGGTCGAGGTTGTCAGGTTAGGTAAAAATAAGTTAAATAATTAACGTCAAGTTACGTTTAAGGAAACAGACTCGACGGCAAGAGCTCACGCTCCTATTCAATCACAAAGAACAGCAAGAAAACCTAAAAAGAGCCCCCAAAAAAATAACACGGAGAAAATGACTGTGTTGCCTCAACAAAAAGATTTTTTTAATAAAAATTGTTGCGGTGACAATCTCATTTGTTTCTGTGACAGCCGTGATCGTTGTGGTAACAATTCATAATATTATTGTTGTAACTATTGAAATAATTGCCTAAACAATTCTGGTTTGCTGAGGCCACTAACAAAACGTTTTGTTAAGGCAACAAAGTCATTTCCTCCGTAAAATACGAGACTGAAATACTCCAGACGCTCCTTTGAAAAGCATTAAATCAAAGCGGCCATGGACCTCGATCCTTTTGTTTTCTGCGCGGGAAGTCGGTGACTTTGGGAAACATGCTGTAAGGCTGTGCTGGAATCGACCAACCCTAACCTACATTCGCCATTTGACCTGCTCCGTGACATGAACCTCATGTCAAAGCTCTCTTTCTTTGCCTTCAATAGTGTTCTTCAGTCGATACTTTAAACCCTCCCCTGCTTACACAACCCCTTTGAAACTTGCGTTCCGAACAAGCGTGACGTATTTGAACGTAAAAAGATCAAAAGAGGTCATAAGTGAAAATTACATTTTAAATGTTGCAATATTTACCTCCTCTGTTTTGGCATTTGTTCACGCAAGAAATGACTTTGCCAAAATAACAATTTTCAGACTACAATAATTGTATTTGGTAAAAGTGACTAAAAAATTGTAGTGGTGACAGTGTTAGTAAAGGCGACGAAAAATGATTGTTATTTCAACAGATACGGTTGTAGTTTGTATAGGAGCAAAGCGCGATTGTCAGTTTCACTGATGTTTGTTACTGTGACAAAGGCATTTTTTTGCGTGTACTTATGCGAGTGGAGCGACAGCGGAGCGATACACAGGCCAACGACCAGTCACGATGCCTCATGCCACTTACTCCTCTGCCGCCTAATGGCAGAGGGTACAAATCTGCATAACTACGCGGGTCGTTTCCATGTTGATTATAAACTCAACAAAAACAGACCAAAGATCTTTATCATGTTTCGCAAATATTAGAAACTAGTTACTGACGCAGTCCAGGTAATGACACCGAACATGAACGGTATACCACTGGTGCTACGGCAAAACTGAATTTTTAGCGGCCCATCAACAGGTATGGAAAACGCTACCTTTAAACACGTTACTTTATATTACTCCTTCAATGTAAGCTTCGTTTGTCAACACGGAAAAAAATGGTTTTGTTAAGGCAACAAAATTAGGGACAGCAAATATTTTTTTTTGTTACTGCAACCAAAACATTTTCTGCAGCAACCAAATTTTTGTTGATAGAACTAAATATTTTGTTGTAACAAAATATTTTTGTTATCCCTATATTAACAAATGATTTTGTTGGTATGACTAAACCTTTTATGCCGTGAAATCCTCCCAAATTTACGAACTTACCAAAGATCTTCCATTAAAATTGAGTCGTTCCAGATAGGGAATCAACTCATTTTATAAACCGAGATCTAAAGGTACCGAAGCTTATAGATGAAAACAGATGAAAACAGAATTGATCTTTTTGGCCCATAAACAGCTGCAAAAGTGCAGACTAGGGTAGTTTTAATTTTACGAGTTCTTCACGTGGTCAGTCAAAATTGATCTTCCTGTGCAAATTCGATACTTCTTCACTGTGAAAAGTGCGTCAGTAAAGTTTCCTAAAAATTAGTGAAAATAACTAAAAAAAGGCGACAGCCACACTTGGCTAGAAAACGCTAACAGGTTTGCCAGTAAACGTTACCATTACTAAGTACTGTAACTTTCATTGGCAAATCTGGTTACGTTTACTAGTCGAGTTGGTTGTCGCTTTTTTACCACTTTTAATTAGTAAACTTAACTAACGCAGTTTTCTCCGAGTTCATACCTTAAAATATACAGTACTAAGGACAGTGAGTCAAGTCGGTGCTATAATAATTTTGAAAATTAACTGTACTTTTAATGTTATTCAAAACATTTTTGAAGATAGAATATTCAATTGCAAAAAGCAGTTTTATGATACTATGAAATAAACGGATAATATCATTATTAGGTAAATCAACCTGCACTATCAGTCAAATCAATCAGATTTGGACGAGTTTCAATGTATAATCTGATAAAATCTTCCGATATTTTCTCAATGAGACAGTATCAAATCAATATTATAAATTCTATTCACATGTAACAACAGGAAATCTTCAAATAATTATATTTGTAACGAAAACACACTCTTCCGTCGTTAAATGTTGTATCGAGTTCTTTCGGCATGGTTTGTCAATCACGTCGTGAAATTTTTTCCCGATATCATCACGGCAATATCATCTCAATATCAAATAACCCTCTAGGAATCATGACAGGAAATCATTCAATAACATCATTTATAAAAACGACTGCCTCTACAAATGCAACCACTGCTCATCAGGCTTTCACACAAAGAATGATGTTACGATATTGTTACAATATAAGGCAATATCTAATTTTCTGGACATTAAGTCTCTGTGTTAAAACCGAAACTATCCCGTGAACAGTATAAACGACAGCATGTCATCTTGTTCCCTCTATTTTACATCGGAAAGGCAGACTATTGGCTAACGGGCAGGCATAAGTTGCTCATTCAGAGGTTAGGGTTGATAACCTTCATGAGCGACGCGGCACAGGCATTGGGAAGGCACCGATTGGCATACACCTTACCAAAGACGTCAACTCAAGATAGAAAGGGCGCGTACATTAATCCAAGACTCACACACACTTTTCACACACCCGCGCAGCCTTGTGCAAACTTTATCACATAGCTCGGACCGTTTTGATTTTTTGCAGGCTGAGAGTCGCCGAGACGGGGCCCTGCCTTGCGCGTCCAAGGTTCAAACCCAACTGGAGTTACGGCCACGGCAGCACGGCGGCGGCGGCGGTAGCGGCGGCGCCGACCGAGCCGCGCCGTAGCGCCCCCTAGCGGAGGGTTCCCCAGCCGACCGCCATATTGATTGCAAAGAGGCGCCAAACTATTGTTGTGGTAGAGCAACAATAATCACTGCAAGACGAATGCAGTTTGCGATACGGCCAATGTTTACACTAAAGCCGCTCGGCGGTAGCGTTTTGTGAAAAGAAGAGAAAGGAAGAATTTCTTTCGACTTTTTCGGCGCGTCGAACACCCTAAAAGCTAACCCCTGTTTTAGTTTTAGGAAGTCCCACACCTGTTTTGGGTATGAAGGTGAAACAGGGGATGAAAGAAATTTTGTTATTTTTGAGAGAGCTCTCTATTGATATGTTTATTCATAAGGGTATATTAAAAAACAAACAAATTACGCTCTTCCTCTGTTTTACTTTCATACCTAAAACAGGGGTTAGTTTATAAGAGTTTTTAAGTTAGTAGAGTATTTGTGAAGTAGTCGCCGATATTGTTTTCGATTTTAAATTATTAATATTTATTTTTATTTTATTTTTGGTGGTGGTGCACAGCAGTTATATGGCGCAGCTCCACCTCTTTGTTAGATTTCCCTGAAATAGCACCAGAAGATGTGTTTTAAAATTTTCAGGAAATGTCATAAAGCTTTATTGTGTCTGACGCCGAAATGTAAGTAGCGTCAGGCTTAATATGGGCTGGACGGAGCGATAGTGGAGCAAGGCACAGTATATCTCACGAATTTTAAATTACCGTCTTCAAGTTTCACGCTGTTTATTTCTCGGTGGCACTAACTGCCGATGAGAAGCAGTGTCGGGCATGGCGACACCTCAGCGAAGCGAAGCAAGGCACAAATCGCGTAAACTGGCGAATCGAGAAATTTTGAAACGAAAAAACTGTCGTAACCTTCCGCTCTTACTAATGAGATAATCGTTGAAGTGATTCGAAAGAAAAATAATAACTTAAAAAATAAAAGGTCCTAATAAGGTGACTTGTCCAAAAAAAAATCGTCCTTAAATACATAATCACAGGCGTCGAAAATGTGACACAGACCCAAGTTTAACCACCAGAGTCAAAACTAAAGCCTGATTAAAACCTTAAAATGCAGTGTTGCTCCAAAATCAGGTCCTACATGTGCATAAGCATAGGCATAGGGGGTCTTGATCAGGGCTTAAAAAGGGGCTGAATAAAAACCCCGTTTGCCTATGCTTATGCACAGGTAAGACCTGACTTTGGGACAAAACAGCATTATGAGGTCTTAAGCAGGCTTCATTTCTCAACTCGGGCATATGCATTTTTTTAAATTAATTTTTAAGGAAACCTGAACAATAAAAACTAACCCCTTGGTTCAGGTATGAAGGTAAAACAGGGGAAGATCATAATTTGGTTAATTTTAGAGATACACCCATGAATAGCCATACCAATAGAGAGCTCTCGACGAGACCTTTTCATTGATATGGTTGTTGATAGGTTTATCTTTAAAAAAAAGACGCTCTCCCCCTTCAAAAACTCCTGTACTCGAACGAAACCTGATAAGATAGATAAAGCAAAGCTGTTAGGAAAACGATAACATTTCGGTTTGAGAACAAGTCCAGGCAACTTGGCAAGACACATTTTGGAAAATACAGCGTCACGCGGCTGGCGTCCGATGAGGAGTTCCAAAGGATGCTGAATCTATTGACAGAGAGAGTGCTTGCCGGGCACACAATGAATAATGAAAGGTGTTGTCCTGCGAATGGATGAGTTGGTGCTGCCCTCTGCCGCCACCCCAACGCAGCTCCTGAGCCATCTGTTTCCTACTAATTCAATTAACCCTTCAGCAACAAAATTAGCTCCAAACAGCGCTGGATTTGAGGCCTTTTTGGGTGTAGACGAGGCAATGTTGCTAGTTGTTGATGTTCCCCAGACTGCTTTATAATCAGCTGATTATAGCAGCAATATCGTCGGAAGAAGCTTGGAAACCTTTTAGAGTCCACTATTTAGAGAATCGTCTTGTGTTAGATAATAATTTGAAGAACCGTTTCGGGCTGTGCCGGAATAAGAGAATAGCAGAGACGAATGCGGCCGAAGCTTTATAGTAGAGGGATCGGGGCAGTTCGTCTTTTTTCCGGCTACAGGTTCGCTGGAGGCGAAGGAGCATCACGTGAATCGGAACAGTTCGGCGTTCGGCTGCTCGGAAGAAAACCCGCGCCAGTACAATGATCGGGACATTTCGGGTTCTTCCGGCTGAAGGTTCGAGAGGAAAGCAATCTTGGAGATGGTACGGAACGAGCAGAAGGGGATCGAAATGGTTCCGAACAGCTTCCGACTCCAAAATAGTGATCGTAAGTAAATTGTCTCCCACTAATAGGCAAATCGATAGCTCGAAAGACGAGCTGATCGAGGCAAAAAAATAAAAGGATTCTTGTGACTAGAATCGATTCAGGCGACACGCAAGCGACCTCAAAACTAATCTGCGGGACAGAATTTTCTTACGATCCATTTTTTATCGGGGGACTTGGCCGGCTCGACTATCCACTTATGTGGACGACTCCATCTTGCGGCAAAAGGAAACGAAAATATTGTTTCATTTATCTTGGAGCTTCTGACACTCCACGAGAGACTTCTTTTTATGTTGATCCATTTATTATTATTTTTTCAGGGTCATTCTTTGTCCGTGCTGCAGATCAGATGACAAATATCGAACTTTGCTGGGCAGAGTAGTTTGCTGGGTTTCTGGATTTCTGATTTGTGACAGTATATAATGGATCACTGTATATGGTCCACACAGCTAAAATATCATGAGACCTGTTATGGGACATTATTTATCTTTCTTATTCCAGAATCAAAGTCGTGACCTTACAGGCAGGCCACTTTTGGTTGATCGCAACTTAAATCAATCATGGATAAAATATTTGATTGCCAAGCGAAAAAAATGGAAAAAAAAGAAGGCGACTTCTCTTCGTTAAAAAATAGAATATTTATTATATTTAATACTTGAATTGTTGACATTTCCTTGAATCGAATATCCACCTGTAAGCAATGCAATTCCAAGTTTTAAAGAATCTACACGGTCAAAACGACACACCTAATTTAGTAAGTTCTTAGCTGTTTTGAGTGTGAAAGTAAAACGGACGTTAGTACGCTTTTTGATTGTTTTTCAAGATAGACTTACGTTCACCAGTGTAATTTAAAAGGTCTTGACGAGAGCTTTCCATTGATATAGCTAAACATGTGTATCTTGAAAAAATACTATACGTTCTAGCCCGCTTTATTTTCACGCCCAGAAAATCTCCCTGAAACATGTGTTGTTGTTTTTTTTTTAGCCTTTCCTACGTCTGGAGTTAAACCTTCATGTAACCTTTCATCTTATTAAAAGGATTAAGGATACACCACCCGAAAGATTCGGGTTTTGATTCTTCTTTACGGCAGAGACCGCCGCCGAGAAGCGTCATCACGCCACAGTAATTACTAACCCCTGTTTTGGGTTGTCCCACACCTGTTTTGGGTTGTCCCACACCTGTTTTGGGTATAGAGGTGACACAGGGGAAGAGCATAATTTGGTTGTTTTTGAAGATAAACTTATCAATAACCATATGAATGAAAAGGTCTCGTCGAGAGCTCTCCATTGATATGCATGTTAATACTTTTATATTGAAAAATAATCAAATTACGCTTTCCCCGTTTCAACTTCATACCCAAGACAAGTGTGGTACTACCTAGAACAGGGATTAAGTTTTACTGTGCAGGTGTTTCTGTGCAGGTGGTCTGCAAAGGAATGTCCATATCTTAAGTTCAGTATTTGGATGATGTTATTTTCGTATGGACTTGGGCGTTACAGAAACACCTGCACAGTAAAACCCCCTATGTTTTAAGTAGTACAACTCCTACCTGTTTTGGGTATGAAGGTGAAACGGGGAGAGCGAAATTTGATTATTTTTTAGGATAAACCAATTCACACGCATATCAATGAAAAGGTCTCGTCAAGAGCTTTCCATTTTCATGTTTTTTCATAGGGGTATCTTTATATACGGCCGAATCACGCTGTCCTCCTGTTGCGTCTTCATACGTAAAACAGAGGTTAGTTTCTACTGTGCGCTTGGCGTCAACACGTTAAGTTAGGCGTCCTCGGTCTGGTTTAACTAGTCTTGGCGACGATGGGCACAACTTACACAAGAGGAAGCCACGAAAACCATCAAACTTAGGTGTGCAATGTATTTCGTAAAATACGGAGGGTTACTTTACAGCTACGATTGAGAAAGGAACAGAGGGGTTCCTTCAGGGTCCGTCCATAAAATACGTCTTGAGGGAGAAGAAGAGCTGCTGGCTGCTCTCTTGCCTGGAGGGAGTTGTTGGGGAGAGGCTGTGACGTAATTTGCAAGATTTGATTACAATTCGCTCCGCCAGGTCAATTCCACTGTGCTTCCGTTCTTTAAACTCATCACTTACAAAAAAATAAATGTCTAATGGACATCCAGGCAAATTCGATTTCGACGAGATTCGCTAGGAAAGAAAGTTTTTTTGCTTGCGGACCGACTTTATCGACCAACATCGTCCATTCCTCTTCGATGAAAATGTGATAAAAAATGTCTATTCGAATTTGATGATAATGTAATAAGAAATGCGACTCTGACGCAGGACAAAACTTCATGTTCATCACACAACTTTGATTCGACAATGTTTCAAAACCGTTTTTGTCGATTATCTGCATAAGCGTTCCACTCTAAATTTGAATCAGTGATAGTCTCTAAGATTCAGTGAAAATTCACTGAATTTCAGTTAATATAGCACCACTGAGTTTTTAATTTGTGCTAAATTAACTGAAATTCCGAGAATTTTCACTGAATTTTATTCAGAGACTTTCACTAATTCCAATTTAGAGTGCTAAGGGTTCAAATTAATTTGCATCTCCGAAGCAAACTCGTGCATACTTTGGTTTCTACCTGGTTCTTTGTTTTAAAATGTTTGGATGAAATTTCTGGTTTGTGAAAAAAAAATGCTATTTGCAAGGTCTGAAACGTATTTTTTGACACTTTTTTGTTTAGATGTATGAAAATCCATCTCTTCTCTCAGAGATTTTGTTAATGTTATCAATGCAATGCCCAGTTTATCCGAAAAAAAAAGAACGCGTAGCGGAAGACAAAAATTCGTTTGTTTTCCAATTTTTTTGAAAAGCTATTTGAGATCTTGAAGAATTGTTCTAGAACCATGTTTCGGAGTGTGCAAAAAGGAATATTTGTTGGCCTGTATTTCCAAATCTACGTGTGTGGGCATTTAAAATATTTGCAAAGCCTTCGCTGATATTTACCATTACTCGTCCAAAATGACAATGTCAAGGCAAATACCTATTTTGTAGCACACAATAACGAGGGCATGTTCAATACTGCTTGAAGTTAGAACCCGATATCTTCCCTTTAAAATAATGAGGGGGGAAAAAACATACTTGCAATTGGAGGAAAGCGGATACGTTTACCATGGGAGCAGGAAAGACGAGTTACTGAAGACGATCCGCCGCAACTTTCCACACCGCCAAAAATCCAATTTTTCGAAGATTGCCAAGCCGAGAAAAGCTCTACTCTCAGGAATTCCATGAATTAACGTTCAAAGAACCACAACGTTATTTAGGCGATATAGTGCAGGTCCAGGGGAAAAGATCACACGGGAAAAAAGATTTTGTTATACTAACAAAACCATTTGTTAAAATAGGGATTACAAAAACATTTTGTTACAACAACAAAATGTTTAGTTCTGTCAACAAAACGTTTGGTTGCTGCAGCAAAATTTTTTGTTGCAGCAAGAAAAATTTTATTTGTTGTCCCTAATTTTGTTGCTGTAACAAAACGATTTTTTCCGTGCACGAAATAAACAATATTTAGGCTTCAAGATAATTTTCTAAGCATCGCCATGACATCAACTAGGACTTGAAAAGTTCAGAAAACATTGTTTAGATTGTAGAAATATGATTTCATCTTTTTCAAAATATTCGATTAAGCCCTTGAGTGGGAGACGCAAGTTTGCAGGGCTTTAGTCGCTATTATCAGAATACTTGCAAAGTTTGAAAGGGTGAAAAGTCTATTATTAAGATAAGGCAGACTTTCTTGCCGAAATAGGCTGAAAGGATATTAGAAGAGACGGGCTTTAAATGGGACAATCTCAAAAGGGCCGACGTTCACAGAGGTTATGGGTTGCGAGGAAACCATCTTTAGGGCAGACCTAACAAGGACAGGCTTCACTCTAAATTTGAATCAGTAGAGTCTCTGAGATTCAGTGAAAATTCACTGAATTTCAGTCAAAATAGCTCCTTTGAAAAAATTCAGTGAATATTCATTGAATCTCAGAGACTTTACTTGCCTCATATTTGGAGTGTTATATGAGACAAATCTGAAAGGGAACCGTCTGTAAGAGGAGCAACATTCCAAACGAACATGCCTGCGCCTGCGGCGTGATACCCGGAGGAAAATAGGTCTAAAGAATAACTAGCCTGAAAAATGACTGGCTTAAAAGACAACAAATAAAAAAGGGCCTGAAAATTTATCAATTACAGAAGAAAAGCAGGTCTGGAAAAAAAAGATCTTAATTACACTTAAGGTGGTTCTAGCGCGGTAGGCTAAAATAAGATGAAGATTGTAGATTTTCAGACAAGGTTCAGAATAAGCGTTCTTATCGAATGGTGAAGTAAGAAAACCATTGACCGTTCCGTTTTTACGGCATCAAATCGCAAAGTTGGGGGAAATGCATTGGCTCTTATGGGAGTTCAGAAAAATATGGCGGACAATCTGTTGAATTATGATTTTAAACGTCTAACTTGAATTACATGAAGGGGCAAAAAACTATTTCACGTAAAAATAGGAATGTTAGGAACAATCTGGTCAAGTTTGCCGATAATCTAGCGATTAATTATTTTATAGCTCCACAAGAACCACAGCGTTTCGATGAAAAATAAGTCAAATCAGCAACTGAATTGCAATTTATAATTCAAAATACACCTACCTGTTAAACATCAAGACTTATGATGATCAACTAAAGTTAATGCTCACCAAACGTAATAATTTTTCAAACTTTAAGATTTTCAAAAAGGTTTTTCAGCTTTTTTATGAATTTGACTAGTTTGCATCGCTGGTACCACCTTAAGTGGGAACGGCCGTGAACGGTGTTGCCTGGGCAAGGAAAGACTGGAAAAGAGATATTTAAAGAGTGCAAACCTGAGAGACCGCGGGCTGTAAAGGCGACATTCCTAAAAAAATCTACGCAAAAAGAGACACGCTTAAAATGGGAGAGACACGAGCCTGAAAAGGGACGGAGGGGTAAAACGATGATTATCGAGTTGTATGTGTATATGTTGGTCTGTTCGCAAATTCTAATCGTTTGAAAGTATGTCTGTCCCTTTTTAAGGCCTTGGCCTTTACTTATCACGGAGTCCAAACACGTTGCTTGGGTCCCCGTGACATGACACCTCGTTGGAGGTGTTTGGCTAGGCGTTGAGTTGGGTCCCGGTTTGGCCTCCGGCTTGCCGCAGGGGCGGAGCGGAGGGCCCACGACGCGGTGGGCCCACGACGCGGTGGGCCCACCGCTGTGATGGGCCCACACAAGCCACTCCCACTTCCCACCAAGAGATGATGGCGCTTTTTTGTAGAGGCAACTTGCATAAAAGATGCATAAGACGCGGGGTTTTCCATGCGAGGGGCGCCGCCAAAACGTACTTTCAAACTCGGTAACGCCCCAAAGCAACTCACTTTTGAGATAAACATGAACGTAATAACAGTGAAATTTCGGTTAAACGTCCAAGGCGGGACTCAAAAATTTGGACGTAGAACTGAGAGGGACGTACAAATGTAAATAATCTTCCGTATAACGCCATGTGATGTATTCTGGACGAGACTATACCAATTGGACGTTACGAACGAGCGGGACTTACAACTGAGAGACGTATAACTGAGAATCCACGGTAATAGAGTACAACATACTTATACCGTTACTTGAATAATTTGCTCATCTATCATTAAATGGTATTGTGTTTGTGACGATTCTATGTTCTGTGCGAAAACAAGCTTTTTTTTTAAAGAGAGTTTCCTTGTATCTAGTTATTTGCCTAGTTGTGGGGGAAGTTGTTTGTAGAGTAGAAATTTGCCTAGAAGTGACCTTTGCTCGTTTCTGAGTAAAATTCACTCTTTTTTGAATAGCTATTTGTATTAAATAAAAGGTCATTAGTAATTAAAGGATCTTTCATCTTCTTCCAGGAATTTGCTTGTATTAAAATCACGAGTCCTTTGAAAGGTTTCTGAGAGCAGAAATCTTTGTGCCGTTACCTAACAGGCGCCAGTCCACGGCGTTCCTTACATGATTGCCGCTAAAAACTCAAGTTCAACTCTATGTCTTTTAAGCTCAACAGCTTAAGACAAGTGCTTGAGGTCAACCGAAAAAGGTTTCTCTTTGCATTGTTACACTTGTTTCTCGACACGTTCGATTTTCCCTCTCTTTTTTACCTCTTGAACTTTGATGTTTAACATGCAAATACTACTGCATATGACATATAGGATAAGAAAGAAGCACTTTCAAAAACGCTTTAGCGTTGCGCTCAGCAGAAACATTTTACCTAATAGCTACGGTATTACAGCACAGCCTCCACGCCTTCAATACTGTACTCACCTGAAACAAGACAAAGAAAAAAAAACATTACAAAAAAAGGCAGCCCAACACTTTAGGTAGTTCCTCAGAAGGGGCACAAACGCATCTCAAAAAGAGAAAAATTTCCACGAACACACTAGATTTTCGTTTTTCTCGCAAAAAAGGTTACGAGACCATTTAGAATTTTCTGAGCAAAACATTGAAGGCTTTCACCAATTATTACCCTGTAAGTGCTTATTCAAAGAAATTGGCATGTCTTCTCGCTGAAAAAATGGTTAAAAGGTAATTCTGAACTGATGACATTGCTCCTTTATGCAGAAGTGAAAGAACAGTTTCGTTTCAATTTCATCGACATTTCCGTCATATTTAGTGGCCTCATTACTTTCTGCGGGCTAAGTACCCCTCAGTATATCAATACGAGTCGGGTCATCTTTGGAATATATTTATTAATATTAATGTCATTTTGGAACTACTTTGGTCAATCACTTTTAATGAGATTTTTAATATCTTCAGCCTCCTGGAGTATTAATAACCTAATGGGAACTACTTATTCTTCAAACGACAGCCTATTTTTTGTCCTACTGGCAATGGTCCGGATAACTAGAGCACATGCCAGGAGATGATTTTGAAATAAGGTTGAAAGCTTATTTCAGTCTGTAAAAAATTTCTAGTATAGGCTTAGAAAAGTCTAAACTACGAAAGAAAACCTTATACCTTGGTCCCACAAAAAATGGGTCAAGAAATGGCCCAAACTTTCAATACTGTCTACAAACTTGTTAACTAAAGTCATATTCCTAACAGTGTATCGCTGTCAAAAATGTATCTGTCATAGGCAGAGAGTCATTGGTAGGAGTTGATGACGTAAACGCCTACCATATACTATCGATCTGAAGAACCGAGCTAGTTCGGTCATGCGCCGCTTCGGGGCGCCACGTGACTATCCGCAGTCTGCCATCTTGGTTGACAGACGACGATCGACTCTCAGAAAGGTTATACACACAATCCAGGGACCAAACCTAGTGTTGACGTCCTGTAATGTTTATAGTACGAGCGCCTCACAGAGGGCAGATTTTAACAGCTGAGAAGATCAAATATTTACTACAAAAGGTAAGAACTAAAAAAATAAACCGCCCGAAATTCCAGTCTCCTGAAACCACGGACTTGGTCTGTTCTGGTCACAACCGGTTTTGGGAACTCATTCTTCGGTGTTCGGTGAGTATTGCACGAAGCCGTCACAGCATATGGTTACATTTTTTATGCACACTTAATAACACAAGATTTATATGTGCTTTTGGGGACAAGTTACATGCCACAATGATTCCCAAGTCATTCGTATTTTTTTCTGAAAATTGTACGAACACTGCTGTTGTTTTGTAGAAAATGTAATTTCTTGTTTTATATTTTTTGGGGAAATAACTCGCGTAACACTGTAACTGAACATTATAACTGTAAGTTCGAAACGAGTTACGAGTCCCTGAGGATTTTCTGAGATGAAGATGCAGTCCGTTGGACATACAGTATATTGTGTTGTGCATGTTGTTTACGACAGGCTAAATAACAGCCTTTTCAGCAGTAATTTGTATAATTGCAAAGAGTAAGATTTGTAAATGCGATTTTTAAAGTTTGTATTGTTGCTGTGTTAAAAGGAAAAGAAATGTTTGTATGAGAGTCAAAAGTTCATTTTTTTGTGCAAAAAAAAACCCACACAAATTTATTCATTCATTTGATTAACAAAAGGGTTGTACACTTATTCTCTAATGAAGAAAATAATTTGGTACGAACAGAGTACTCAAACGTTTCATTAAGTTGGCAAATTGATAAGAATGATAACCTCTAACGACTGTGAATAACAGCTTACGAGGGGAGTACCTTAACTCACCTCAGCCGATGTTCTTGAAACTTTCAGAACTTGAAGATAGTTGAATAAAAAGATACCTAAACCTAAAACTTGCTGCCAGAATGCATTTTTTCTGCCTTAAACGCAACGTTAAAAATTGGACAAAAAATGTGAAGACACGAAAAAAAAATGTCAATACCTCAGAAACGGCTGAAAACACGCAAAATCCTGGAAATTTCAGCATATGGTGCTACGTTTAGG
>Ga0058701_10001874_pt1 | contig 15394 bp, 7 predicted proteins | sample AgamicOrMae_FD_97039 | JGI IMG/M metagenome (GOLD analysis project Ga0058701, IMG submission 97039) | Agave microbial communities from Guanajuato, Mexico - Or.Ma.e | ecosystem: Host-associated > Plants > Phyllosphere > Phylloplane/Leaf | place: Guanajuato, Mexico | collected 2012-06-04
ATTGTGTGTAGCCAATACCAGTTTAACTTACATGCCGAAAACGTGCATGTGGTCACCCTAAACAGGTAAGTTTTTGCGGTAAACCTTTGAAGAGCTTTACAGATCAATTGGCAGCCCTCTGTGGGCCCTTATTTTGATATTAAACGAGTATCATCCTTTCAGAAAACAGAAAACTGTTTTAGGCGTATATAATTTAAAATGTTCATCCGGGAAGGTGGTTTCGACACGAAAGCTTGCATTGCTCATTCGGCGAAAATTGCATTTTACATTTGCATTTTCGGGGCGTTCAACCAAATAGTAAAGCGACCGGCGCCGTTTTTATTCTATTTTAGTATTTCTCTATGAATTTCAATCGTAAAAACCAAATTCAAATATTTTTTTGGGCTAAAAATTGGGGTAAAAAAGCCAGGGGTACCCCTTGGCTTTTTTTTAAATTTTTTGACAGAAAACTTTTGATTTAATTTTCTGGTATTTACTGTTGAAATTTATCGAATAATACTAAAAGTGATTAAAAACATTGCCGGTTGCGTCATAATTTGACTGAGCGGCCCGAAAATGCGAATATAAAATGCGATTTTTGCCGAATGAGCTGAGCAAAGCGTGTCAGAGCCCTGCCACGTGTCCATCTTATGCACTATTCGAGTTTTCCCTTGGACGCGTTCGAAAACGGTACCCAAGGATGTTCTATCTTTGTCTTACACCATACATCTCTCATAAGAGAGAAAGACAGAATACCCTTGGAGTGGTGATTTCAAACGCAACCCTTGAGAAAGTAGTTCAAGGGCGATACATCATGTACCATGTCACCCGTCTTTACTTATACACGTTTTCCAGAAGCAAAAGGTTAGATCATAGTGCACTTCCATGATCTCCCCCCTCCCCCATCCTCCTGCGGTGCATTTTCTTTCATCCCCTTTCGTATAAGAGTGGCGATGTTACGCAGATATGCGGGTACAAAGAATATAAGCGATTCGGGTGGCCAGCCTGGGTCCGGCCGTGGGAGCAGTACGACCGCTGAGAAAAAAAGAAGAAAAAAGATATCTGCGATTGTTCTTTGTGACCACCAAATTACACTGCTTCCACAACTACGGGGATCTTTGCGGCTGAGAGGAGGCGTATGCAGATACAGCGAGGGTCCATTATGTTGGCAACAATGATTGCGAATGTTGTCAGATTGTATTTTGGCAGTGTGCGCTCTCATTTGTTTTGTGGATTGAAAGACCTATTGCTGGGTTTTCATAAGTGCAATACGAGAATCAAAAGCTATCCTATACGTAGTGCACAAAATATATTAAAAATGCCTCACGCCTGCATCGACAAATTTCTCCTGATTAAGCAGATTTTCTTCTTAAAAACCTCCGTAGGGCAAAAATAATCTGGCGTAAATATTTCGAAGTGACTATTCACACGCTGACCCATTTGAAATATATTAGGTTGGTTTCCGTGCGTTTAAGTGAACTCCCACTTAAACTTAGGCGTGCGAGTAAAACTGTTAATATTTTCAAAATCAAGTCTTTTTTTTATATATCCAGGACATTTTAAATTGTCCTCTCCAGAGTATTTTTTTCCCGAGTTGACCGACAGCAGGAAGTTGTCACCGACTGATCTCCGAGTTGATTTTGTGCCTAGCAAAGAAATCGCTTGCGATAAGAAATCATTAGTACAGCAGTCCTCTGCTGAATGAAGAAGTTTATAATGCCCCTGTCCTCGGACATTACAAAACAATCTTGTACAGCCCGAAGATTACAAGCGGAGTCAACTAAAATGGCGGCCTGCCAACACGTGTTCTCGGACGTACACAGCAAGAAAAAGCTATCATAGAAAACACTGCTACAAAGAATCTAACCCGATCAAGACATTGATATCCATTAATATGTTCACTGATATCCGTTAAACATGAATTGCCGTATGCGAATATCCATTAACCCATGAGTATCCAAGCACAGATATTCTGGATTCGACGGTACAGATGCCCTGCTAAAAGATGTGAAATCGCCATGGTTGCATGATTACTTACCCATTCGATTTTGGACAGTAAGGCTCGCGTCATAACTTATCAAGTGCGCCCATAACCGTTCTTTTGAATTTCATCTAGGAAAGGTAGACTATTGCTGTTCTGTAAGTGCTAGACTGTTTTTAAATTTGTAGAAATTTTTCAAGTATTCAAACCATTTTTAGGGGAGGGGATCCGAGAGTAATATTTGGACGATACAGCAAATATTATTCGGTAGTTTCCTATTTTCCTAAATAGTAATTCCTACTTGCATCGCACTGGTAGATTTTGAAATTGACTCGCTGCAATAAAATAAGGTGCGTTTAACCCACTACCACCCAGCGATGCTGTTCGGAAACAGAAAAAAAATATTTTAGAGGATGTTTTCAGTTCAGTATTATGTCACTTTTTTTTAAAAAAAATCACCTCTCTGGAAACCTAAAATTTAATAATTTAGGAATTTTTCAAAGTTTAAAATTTCGTTTTTTAATGGAAAAAATCATTTTAGTTTCTCTTAAGCTAAATTTCAATCCAAATACTTTGGGCTTTCATGGGTTAAGATGATCGCTGGAGGTGAAATATTTGTATTAAAGAGCGCGATAAATTTGTTTGGTAATAGGTACCAATTATCATCTTGTTTATTTACCGTTTGTGGCAGCGAAAAATAAGAAAACTTAAATTTTGAGTGACTTTAACTCACGTTGAAATCCGCGTAGGTACCATTTCTATAAACTTCGCTAACTAGGGAATGAAGCTTAAGTTTGAGTGTTAGAAGACATAAGCAAAATTTTATTCAAAACTTGTTGTTTGTTAACAGTACCAATAACGAGCTTTCGCAAAGTGCTTTTATAAAAAATTAAAGTTTCGTCTGAAACGAGTACTGTAGCTTGATCTTCATTTTTAAAAGGAATACAAAACAATCTTGTTTAAACATTGTCCTTTGTTTAAACCAACGCGGATGACTCAGTGAGCACTCACATACTCCTGTTGCGTGAGAGCATATGGCTGCCCGGTCTGCCGACCAACGAGAGCTCGGCGAAGCGCTCGCCGTCACCCACACTTCCTCCAACCACAGACGTCCTGCTCCCTGATTGGCGGTCCCGCCGGCACGCCCCGCCCTCCCGTCCTCCACCCCATACACACCACCAAGACGCACTATCGTGAATTTCGAGCAAAGCCCACGTAGAAACACATCGCCGCGTCTGCTTGACTAACGAACATCTTTGGCTATAGCACTGCCACTGATTGTCAAGCCAATCCATCCAGGTACGTGCGAACCGCGGTGTCTTGAGGGTCGGAGGTGCGGTATCCAAGTGGTGGTGAAGTGTCGTGCAGTTGGTAGCACTGGGGTCGAAGCAGTTTTCTCGTCCGTTCGAAGCAAGAGCTACAAGTGCAGTGACAGTGTTGGTCCGGCCGGCCGCGTTATTGAGCGTGGCGCGTTGATCAAGCGCAATTTCAGCTAATATCCATCAATGAGGCTTCGTTTTAACGGTTGAAACATTTCGCGCCCCTCCCACTTTTGTGCCGCGACGAGCCGCCTCAATCAGTGACCAACTATTTGATGGACCGAATTGGTGCGAATTAGAGTTGGGTGTCTGTCTTTCGGACATGGATTTTCGTGAGTGTCTATAACGGGGTGAAGTGCGTGTGTAGACTTGGAATCAGTGCAGCGGCATCATGTTCATTGACGACGGAGCGTGCATCACAAACCCACAGGTGTGGACCCACCTGATGAGCAAAACCCACTTCGCTCTTGGCTATCAACTTCCCTCACTTGGCATCTATGAATCTTCGACTGGAATAAACTCTTAGTTCACATCTTTAGATTTGGAATTCGACTACGTCTTTTTGGCTTGTTGAAATTCAACTCGTTAAAGACAGTTTAACTTAATGAGTTTTGATTTTACGAGAGTGAATTTCACTCGAAGATTTTTAGAAAGCTTCCTACTTGCTGGTTGTTGGTAGCTTGCGGACTACCACCGCATTTAGCTATCTCTCCCCTGTATCAGTCTCTGGTACGAAGACATACCAAAAGAGGAAAGTCAGAGCTGCAAATGTTCTATCTTGCGATAGAACCTCTAGAAACAGCTCAAATCTCAATGACGATAAGCCTGCATTGGGAATTGAGTTCCGTTATTACCGAACCGGCCTTAACTTCAAATTTTCTATGCGTTTAAGTCACGTTTAGCGAGGAAATATGAGTTACCTCACAACCAAAAGTCTCTTATTTCTATGTCGTGTCAATCGAGTAGGGTACACTCTAAATCTGAAATAGTGAAAAGTCACTATTTCCCCTACAAAATTTCTCCACTGAATGAAATCAGTGGAACAATTTTGTAGGGGAAACAGTGAATTTTCACTGAATCCCGGTGACTTTCACTGTTTTAGATTTAGAGTGTACATAACTGGTCTGTGGAAAGATGTCGAGAACTCTTCGATTTTCAAATAAATACATTTCACTTCTCAATTCTTGCACGATCTATAGAGCTTCAATAAAATTTTTAGAGGCTTTATTCTGCAAATCGGGTCTTTACATGATGGACCATTTTTTAAAGGGATTCTGTCGTAATCGGATAAAAAACAAAAGTAACAAATAAATACCAATCTTTGGCAGGTATGTAAGATACATTCTTTTCCGGGCCTCCCTTAATTGTCTCAGGTTTTCGTAAGCACCTTTCCCATATTTTTGTAGGGCTTTACCGTTATCAATGCTGTAATTATTTTGAGAACTTAATATATACTGTAGAGTGCGACTTGTAAGGAATACTGCGTATAAAAATTTATGAATGAATTTAAGTTACTGAGTTTACCCCTGATTCCAAGTTGGGACCATAATTCGAAGTGAATGTCAAATTTCCTCCCTGCAATGTCTCAATTTATAGTATTCCTTCTTCCTCCTGTCTTGCAATGCGCTTGGAAACATGGTTCAGCTTCAGAAGAATGGACCAATACTATCAGCATGGATGCACTACCGAAAATCATTTTCATAACTATTATTTATTATTTTATCAACTGATCAATTTCTGAGCAAAACAATTTCAAACCGTTTAAAGCGAATTATTATTATGAAATATCATGTTTTTTTCTAAATTGTATGCACGTGATGTATCTGATGCTAATCGTTCGTTGCGAATATATGCTTCGCGATAAGTTGCCGTATTTTTTTTTTTGACTCGAGGTGGCTGCCTGTTAATCTGTGGATAGATCTAGCAGCTTGTCGCTGTAGTCACGTGACAATATTGTCACATGCTGTAGTTTATTCTTTGCGAATTTCAATCTTGGAGTCGCGCGCCTCGTCAAACGAATGCCTGCAACCGGCTTAACGCGTGAGAGTGCCGGTTGCCTACCCGAGCTTTGACAGGGACTGTGGTCATCCGGCCGCAATGCGGTCGTGTTGAAATTCACCGTCATCTAACTGAACAAACGCAGTATTTCACCATTTTCATCACCTGTTATGCTCTGTTACTTCAGCGGTTGCATTTTCTACGTTCTGTATTTCACCTTTCGTCGCCAAGCGAGGCGGAGAGAAGTGAGGGACATGGCGCCTAACCTAGCTTATCAACCACGAGGTGTATTCAATACACTATGATCTAACCTAAGCTTACGGGGTTGCATTGTACTAGATTCTTTTTGGGATCTGAGCTGCTTAGGACCTCCGCTTTTGAACTTTGCTGCATACCTTTCTTTATTTTCTTTTTCTTTTCTTTCTTTGTTTTTGGTCAGTTATATTCGCACGCCTTTGTTAAAGTCAAGAGAGAGTTGAACGCATGGAAATTAACCTAATGCATTCTAAATGGGAGGAGACGTGAACCTAAAACATTTTAAATGGGGTAGCGTGTGAATTGTCGCTTCGTATTTTTTTATTATTGTATATCTTCAAAGCGAACTCGCTTTACCATGCATACTTTTCGCTTTGCTGAGTATCGCAAGAAAATTCTAATGGAAGTTTATAAATTAATCACAACCATCTGGTTTCTTAGCTATCAATTATGCTACATTGCTATGAATCTCCTTCAAATCGTCACGGGTTGCGAACCGTAGAGATTCCACAAATTGACTTTTTATAGTTCTCCATGTATTGTTGGCCGGATTCTACCCCAGAAAGGATTGTGCACTGGGGGAACTTATTATTTTCTTTACTTCCTCGTATTTATTTTCCTTTCTGATTTAACTTACGACGCAAAATCATATTAACATTTAAAAGAAAAGAGTCGACTTCTCTGACGAGATTGAACCATTTTTTTAATGATGAACATCTTTTCAAAAATATTAATGTTGAATAAAATGACGTGGTCAGCAACTGCTTGAATCAGGATTACCGCATCTTTTCACAGTCTGAAAGGTCCACTTTCAACCATGACAATCATCGCTCTCCTACACATTTTTGAATCCGCACTCTGATTTGTCATACCTCTCGGTAAATTTATATTACTTTTCAGGTAAACGAAACAAAATTCAATTAAGTGACCCGTTTTAAACTTATTTTTTCGTAGTTTCGCAATTCCTTTTCCATTCGCTCTATTCTCTTTCAGACATCAGCTCTTGAGTGTCTGCATGAATCGTTTTCGAAACAGCCTTGTAATATAAACGTCCTCAACAGGAACAAGCCGAAGACGCAAACAAGACGGCGGTGACGAGCGCAACGGCTGCAACAGCGGCTTCCAGTCCTCCTACGTCAGTGCCGGGCAATTTGACGCAACCAAAGAGAGTTTCGGACGCAACCAAGATGGCGGCGGTCGCAACGGATTTCGGAGTTGGAGGATGCACGTTAGTTGAATCGAGTGACCACGGCAGTCCAGCAGGTAAGACCACCCCCACCCCCCAACGATGCTCTTAACTATGGGGGAAACATAATTCCTCGAGTCTTAAATTTAGATAGACTTTTAGAAAGCTTATATAAAAGTTCTGACTTTACCGACCTCCACAAATCAGGTGTGACGTTCGAAAAGACGGAATTCTAAGTTAAAATCTAACTGTAGAAGTTCGCTTGCTGTCGGGCAAATATCAAAGCCTGAGCATGACCCGAAATGCAAGTGAATTCAACTCGAAGACAAAGCCAATTTTATCGTAGACCTTAACATTAGGCCCTGGTCGCAGGTGGCGAGTCCTAAGAATGAGTGACAGCTTGATCCAATAGCATTGCGACCGGAAACAGTTCCTTCACGACGGTTCCCTGCGACTTTATATGGAGGTCGGTCCTGGAAATAATGAGCACGGCAACATCTCATTTCAGGTGGCGTTTGTGACGACCCGAGCGGCGATCGCTGGCGACTTAGTCACTGGCCGACTTACGACTGGCCCGACGCAGCTGCGGCCGCTGCGGCAGCTGCAGCTGCGTGGGAGGACTCGGCCGACGGAGACGCCCATGGGGACGCCCCTCTGCCTCTGTCGCTGCCTCTTCCGCTTTCTTATTCCATGGATTCCACTGAGCACTTCGACGAAGCTCTCTTCTCCGACTTCCCCGTCGCCTGTGCGTCAGCCACTTCTGCCGGTGGCCCCCCCTCTTCGAAGCAACAGACCGATTCCAGGAATTCCGTGCACTCTGTGCAAGTATGTACCTGATTTGTAGCAAAGTCGGCTCTGTGAGTTAAATTATTTGCAGAAATGATCAGTTTTTAAGGGTTCTGCTAATATAATCTTCTTCCCCAGCATTCCGATGTGCTCCTGGGGCTCTCGAGCCACGGGCATTCGCACAACGCCCACCCCCACGTCAAGATGGACCCCGACGGCCCGTCGTCTATGAACCACGACATGATGCCGCTGTACCATCATTCGACGGGGACGTCTGTGCCGTCGCCCGCCCCGCCGCAGTCGGCGCACATCGCGGGCTCCACAGGGACTCAGCCCAAGGACCCCGATGAGAAGCGCACGGACGGCAACCGAGCTCGAAACGAAACCAGCGGACTACCAGGCAAGGCCCCATTTTACTTTATAAGCCATTTCCGAGAAGTCATGCTCTCTTGCGTTGAAATCTCCTTTAGTAACGCGAGTTTATACTGCAGTTGGCAGTACGTGTTAGTAAACGCCGCTGACGTTTCCAGTTTTTATGTTGGCACAACTGTCAAACGTATAACCAACCGCATGGGCTAAAAAATCAAAACGAACCAGTGCTACACCAGCATATAATATCTCTTCATTTTTCGTGTGTTTGCAGTTGTGAGTGATCCTTTACCACCAAAGAAAAACGAGAGCAAGAGTAGCAAGAGCGGCAAGGCGGACAGTGGCGGCATTAAGAAAAAGAAAACGAGGTAAAAGTTTATAGCACTATTTAACTTTGGGACAATCTTAAATGAAAAGTGTGTATTAATCTAGTTTTACGGTCAGCTGTTTGAGTGGCATCTGCACCTGGAGCGTGGGAGCTCGCGTGCCCGGCCTCACCCACAGTCAAGAAGTCAGTCCTTCCTTTTCCCACCCCCCAATCTGTGTACCCCTCTTCTCCCCTCCCCTCCCTTCCCCTCCCGTGGCATCGCGCCTCGCCTCGCGTGATCCCTGCTGATCCCGCATCTTTCTCGCACTCGCGCAGGAATGCGGGCAAGAGATGAGAAGCAGATAGCGTCGCATGAGCCGCTTGCTCTCTCACACGCAACTACCATTCGAATAATTATGCGAAAAATTACGGCTTTGGGTCAAAGGGAACCTTTCTAGTCACTCAGTAGATCGTGATGGTTGCATTTTCTATCTCTTGTGTTCCACCTTTCGTCGCCTAGTCGAGGGGTTAAAATAACACAGGGGGTGGAAATTCAACTCTGAAAACGAAGAGTGCATTGTGATATTTCCCAGCGAATGAAAATAAGCCAAAATTTCGTATTAAGGATTCAGCTAAATGATTGTTGTTGGCCAACAGGACGACTTTCACTGCTTATCAGCTGGAAGAGCTCGAACGGGCTTTCGAGAGGGCGCCCTATCCCGACGTGTTTGGCCGTGAAGAATTGGCGCTAAAATTGAATTTGAGCGAGTCGCGAGTCCAAGTGTGGTTCCAAAATAGGCGTGCGAAATGGCGTAAACGAGAGCCACCGAGGAAAACTGGATATCTGACTACAGGTAAAGTCTCTCCAACAACACTGTCATACTTACAAAGTCGTCCTCTTAACCCACTACCGCCCACCGATGCCGTTCGGAAACAGAAAAAAATATTTTAGAGGATCTTTTCAGTTCATCATTGTAACAATTTTAAAAATATCGCCCCTCTGGATACCTAAAATTTAATAACTTAAGCATTTTCCAAGGCTTAAAATTGCGTACTTTAGTGGAAAAATCCTTCCAATTTCTCTTAATCTAAATTTCACTCCAAATACTTTGGGCTGTTATGGGTGAATGTGTCACTTTGTTATACAAGCTTAAAAATAGTCAAGTTTTGAAGAAGTCTTGCTTTCAACTGAGCGATTTTATTTTTGTTTTTGCCATAATGTTATTTGGGTTAGTGCGGTCTAAGGATGTTGTTTATAGATATGATTCCCCAGTCCCTTGATCATTGTTTTTCTTCTTTTTTTTCTTGTAATGTAAGTTTTTTTTAACAACTTTCAATCCGCTTTTAAGTGTCCAAGCGAAATCCATGGTAATATCCATGTCGAAAAATCCATTCACTTAAAAATGGTTGAATATACTCGAAGGGACATCCATGGTGCACGGACATAGACACACGGATATATCCATTCGTGTTTTTTAATGAATGGATAATTCGGCATGGATATTGCATGGACACTTCAACCCGGGAAAAGAGCTTTAATTAAAGGTTTGATTGTGAAAGATAACCCTAACAAATGAGGACCCATCACGATTAGTAGGTAGTTTCGCTAGAAGAGATTGATTTGATCCTCTCTTTCGTATATCCTACTACCAAAGCCGTTATTTCAGGTTCAGGAAGTCCCAGTCTGGCTTCGACGTTCGGTCCCCTCGGGGGCAGTCCCGCCGGAGGGGCCCTCGGGGGCGGCTCTCTGAGCGCAGGGGCTCTCGGAGCCGGCAGCCCGTTCGGGGGCCCGGCCACGAGCAGCTCGTCGACCGCGTCGGCGTCCCAAGGAGACCCCTGGGCGAGCTACGCCCAGTACGACCTGGGGGCGCTGCAATACGGCGCGCCCGCAGCGTCCCCTACGACGTCCCCTTACTGCTACGACATGTTCCGCCCATCGCACCACGAGCTGCTTCCTCCCAGCTGCGTCGGCAACAGCGCAGGGAATGGAGGGGGCGGCGGAGGGGGAGGGAGTGAGTCCCCGCCGCTGTACAACCAATCCCTGCTCCCCCCTCTCGCCGAAGACATGGATCTGAACGCGTCCACGACGCCCATTGGCGGATTCAACTTGGTGCATCGGCTCAAGGAGGTTAACGTGAATATTAAGATGGAGCCGTCAGAGATACAGATCCAGCATTATATGTCGTCACTTCCGAATTTCATGTCGGATTGACTAAGCATTTTTTCTCCTCCACAGTTATCTTAATTTTCGTCCTTTTCTTCCAGGCGCGCAAGTAACTTGGATCGTCCGGCTGTTTCTTGTTTTCGTGCGATTTATTTTAGGCAGTATTTTTTTTTCATTTTAAGATTTTTCTCGAAAGAATACACGGTACTGGATTACAGGATAAATTGAGCTGGGAGCCTTAATGTAACGTCTTAGTTTTTAATTGAGTGATAAACCTTTTTGTTAGATTACTTTTTTAAAATTGGTCATCATTTCTTAACGGATTGGAGGTTACTCTCTGATTAAGTGATTTTTTGTTGTTTTTGTTTATCGTTTCGAATAGGAATACCAATATTTGCTTTTTTGCTTCCTAAGCGAAGTAATCTTTAATCACTCGGCGGACCCCCCCCCTTCCCCTGTGAAATGCTAGCGCTCGTACATTATGATCCACTGGGTAAAAAATATTTAAAAAAAGACGATCAGTCAATATTCACTTTATGAGTGAAATATTTGAGAATAACTTCATTGCTCAATTTAAAAAGAAAGCAGAAATATTGCAGCGTACTTTTTTCTGGAATTTAGTGTTGATCGATTTCTATTCAGTTTCGCTTCAAAGCGCGCCCCCTTCTTATTTTCCATTTAAACCGCTCACTGTCAGTTTTCCCTCCTCTTTCATCTCCACTTTCTCTCCCTCTCTCTACCGTGCTCAATCTTAGTTCTCTGATGTAGCCAGTGTTGTCAGATTCCGCGACTCCGTCAAATTTAAACGCGTCTAACTTTTGAACCGTTTAAGATAACATAATGTTTAATTCTATTTTTGGAATGCTCAGCTTTAGAGCGATCCAAAACATACCCGACATGATAGGTTATCTTTAATGGTTAAAAAGTTAAACGCGATTAAAATTTACGAAATTGCGGAATCTGGCAACACTGGATGTAGCACTGCGCTTTTTGACGATTCTCTTATCGCGTGGCGTTAAAATTTATCTTATCACTTCAGAAGTACGCATTTCGCGCCCAAAATGGCTCACTTTTTGTACTTTTCCTCTAAGGAGGAGCTCATTAATAATTTAAAGCTCATAGGCTGCAACTCAAGTTTCCGTCCTAGAGAATAAACAAAGGCTAATATCTAGAGCTCTCCTTCAATTCAGAAATACCGGTAAGTAACTATCTTAAAAGATTTTCAAGTTGCAGCCACTGGAGTACGCGAAGGCATCTATAAAATTTTATTGATTTTTATGTGCGGTCAATGAAAAAACAAACAAACAAACAAACAAAGGTAGGTCCGTACGTACGGTACACTCTCACTCAAACCAACCGTAAACTAGCGTGACTGTAACGACCTTGCAGTACAGATTGTCTGGTACATCTACGAGTTAAAAGTATTTGAATTGTGTTTTTGGGAGATACCAAATGAGATATTTTTCCGACGGGGATCAAAAGTGCACCCCTTAAAAAATTATAGAGGTTAAGTCGCTTTTGGCTGGACAGATTAAGCGAAACCGTTATTAGAAACATTGAGACTTTTGTTGTTTTTCTCGTTTGAAGAAAATTATGTACTGTACATATTTTAGTTATCTACTATTAGAAACGCAATTTATCGCGTAAAAATTAGTAGATAAATCGTAAATGCTCTCTCCTCGACGTAAGAAGGTGTAATAATGGTCTTAAACGTGAATATGTGAATAATGATTGGTGGATGTTGGATTTTTGTATGTTTATAAAGTTGTTATTTTATAGAGATAATTATTTATCTTTGCTGACCACGTCGGGAGCTTGCTCTCCAGTGAGCTTGAAGAGTCTCTTGTTCCTTTTTCTCCTGACTGGGAAGCCGCTATTTACGAATCCTTAAAAGGTGATTAAACCTCCCGTGCATTCCTGTGCCTTAAATTGTATATAGCATGAAACCAAGCACTCATGAGAGTTTTAACTAAGATTGTGTAACTTAATGGTAAGGAATTTGGTGCATTGATTTTCAGTGTTCCGTTAGGTCTTTTCGTTAACGAGAAACGACCGTAATTAGGTGTACAGTGAGGAGCAACAGTCGTGACCCCCCCTTGACCATTAAATGGCTTGTAGCTCTCAAACACTACGTGATACAGTAATCGTGCCGTGAACAATATTGCACATATCGACGAGACGTACAATATTGTTTACGGCATGATTACTGTATCACATAGTGTTTGAGAGCTACAAGCCATTTAATGGTCAGGGGGGTCACGACTTTTGCTCCTCACTGTACATTGTTTGATGATAACTTTTTTTCTGATGTAAAGACCTTTTCTTTTTCTAACATGTAAGGCTGTCTATACGTGAAAACATTTTCTGAAATTCTTCACACAATCATGTGCATAGCCGTTTTACATGGCCTTTGTACAGAAATACATTGGTTCGAAGCGTTTACTATGATCTCAAGTGTTCATTTATTGCCTCTGCCGCACGAGCTGAAAATTTCAGTCGCTCACCCCTTCCCTCAAAGCGCTAAGCTTTAGGACCCCTCTTCAGTTGTGAGGTCCTCTAGATCAGCTGACAAAGACAAACATGGCGGCGCCGAGTCTGTCTTCGTTCCACCCTGTCGTGGTCCCTCTCTCTCACACCCAGCTAGACGAAGCGCGAGCGCGGTTGCCAGTCGCTCGACGGTCAACCAAGTGATCAAGTTATCTTAAGCTCTGTAAAAGTGCGCGGACGTTTTCGTTGATCCTACGCCACCTAATTCAAGTAGCAGTAAACACAATCCGATTAATTCGTAAGGACTAAACGATAGGTAAAATTTTGTTGTGCTTCGTATTCCGAATTGCAAAATGTTTGTCAACAGGGCACCGTACCCCTCAATTTTACGACTCCATTTCGACAGTTCTGACTGGTGAGTTCTGATATGATCTTTTAGTTTGAGATCTGCGTTTTCAAGATATGTGCCGTAATGTTCGCGTCTGAGCAATCTGGTGGCAGGATGTTTGCCAATACTCCCTTATTGCGGAAAGGTTCTGATTAGACCTGATAAGAAACTGATCAGAAACTGATAGGTACCTTATCAGTGTCCGATGACCTGATCAGTTAATTATCAGTCACGGATAAGAAACTAATTGGTTACTGATCATAGTCTGGTGACCAGATCAGTTAGTGATCAGTTACTTATCAGTCAATATCAGTTACTTATCAGTCAATGATCAGAAACTGATCAGAAGGGTACCTATTTCGAAAGGTTTCCAGTCTCTCATTTCGCGCTATTTTATGCTGAGGTCCACTTCAGTGATATTCGCGTTTTCTTCTCCCCATTCTTACGCGAGATAATTCGTCCATCCACGATTACTTTGTGACTGATTTTTAAAGCGCAGCTACTTTGAAGATCGCCTCTGCCTTTTAAAGTGGAGGGCAGAATGCAGTTCAAGTTGTAAGACGAATACGGTACCGAGTGACGAGTAAAGTGATCCGTGTCTCGGGGCTTAGGTACAGTATAACGACCATCAAGAAGAGAAACTTAAGGGATGGTAGCAATCGTAATTATTTTCGTGCATTTTGAGAAGGCTGAAAATTGACACTTAAACTTCTGCGTAAGCTCCTTTGAGTATCGTACTCCAAAGAACAGTTACGGTACCTTTAAGTAAGACCCCCTCTAAAGCCGGCAAACTCACTTTGAGCTAAAAGTTTTTCTGCGAATCGATTTTTCCAATAAAAGCACTTTTTCAAACAAGGAAACTCACCAAGTCACGTTTTAAATGAGACTGTACGACTTCGGTCCAGAGGGGTTTAACCGTAACTGATATCACCAAAACACAAGCGGATTAGGCATTTCGTATCAGACGCAATGTGTAAAATGAGCGGTGACATATCGGTTCAAAGTTTGGGAGGGAGATGACTTATTTTGGAGTGCATATTCTTCAAATATCATTCAAAGAAGTTCTTCTTACTGGGTTCGGACGACGCTCCAATTACTCTAAATAACCTCGTACCGGTAATTTAAATCGAATCCAAATCCTCTTTTTTTTGCTGGATTTGGTATTATATTTAACCCGAACCGACAGGAAACGACAGAACCCTCAGCAGGCTTTTTTTTAAAGGATTTTGACACCAAAAAGTTTTGCTATGATTTTACATCTGTTATTCAGCAATGTGATAACCGAGTCAAGTTGTCTCAAACATATCCAAGCGCGCCCCTCTTACGCGTTATCGTCCCTCTTACACGTTATTGTCAAAATAGGATAAACGTTGGACGAAAACTCGTGTTCGTATTTTTTTGGCATTTTTTTCCTCTTTGGAGATGATATGCCTGAAAGGCGAGTGTGTTTGCAATATGACAGGGGAGAGTTGGGTAACCTGATGGAATGTGACAGGAATTGGAAGGAGCGCTGCGCCAGCATTCTGCTACTGACAACTCGTGACTTTAAAAATAAATAAAAAGCGATTTTCGGCCTTTATTTGAATCAGACTTGACACCGAGAGTTACAACAATGTCGGAATCGAGATGGCAGCGACAAGATTGGGGATAAAAGTGTACATAACACGATTTCTGGTTCAACAACGTTCTGATTTGATTAATTATTATACAAAGCACCTTCGGGAAAGTCGTCTTTCTCCAGGAAACACCATGCTTTACGAAAGTTTCTCATTGTCATTCGAGCATCATATTTGACGTTTTGATCGAGATGTTTTTCGATGGAATCGACTGTATCCGAAACTGGGTTACTTTGTGCCTGGTACCATTTCCGGGAAAGCGAAATTTTTAAAGCTTATTATCTGCGTCCGACCTACATCGGGCTCCGATGTATTTAGACTATCCCTTGCATAATCATAAAGTTCCTTTAGCCAATAACTCTGTTTGATTGAAATCGTCTGGCTGAACGATCCGAAATTGAGTCACATGAAGCACCCTTACCTCAGCATTTTTTTTCATTTTTTCTTCTCAGCGAGGCCATTTTAAGTTAGGTGAGAAAATGTATTAAATTTGAACGTGAAAAAGGCTGGAAAACACTTGTACGAGATAATCTACAAGTTTTTTTTTTTTACGAAGTGG
>Ga0058701_10001875_pt1 | contig 15392 bp, 5 predicted proteins | sample AgamicOrMae_FD_97039 | JGI IMG/M metagenome (GOLD analysis project Ga0058701, IMG submission 97039) | Agave microbial communities from Guanajuato, Mexico - Or.Ma.e | ecosystem: Host-associated > Plants > Phyllosphere > Phylloplane/Leaf | place: Guanajuato, Mexico | collected 2012-06-04
ATAAAATATAAAAATATATATATATATATATATATATATATATATATATATATATATATATATATATATATATATATATATCGCAGTTAATGGAATAATCTGCGATGCGTTAGCGGTGTAAACTTTGCATACGTATTCAATCTATTTGGCGTAAGCAATTAGTTTATTGCAAAAGGTAAGAAGCAAAAAATTGAAATATGGCACGATGGCGGACTCGTTGCGTGACTTCGAAAAATTATCCATTAATAATTATGTAGTTCTAACAACGTCAGAGCGTGATCATGGCTGCTGCTTGTCCTGAAAATCATGGTTTAAATACGTTGTTAGTTAATGAAGGTTAACAGCAGGTGGCAACCGTCCACAAAGGCGGTGGCGGAAATCCCATGGAGTAATAATTTTAAATGTCGGCAGCAGGTTGCTAAATGTACAGCTACAAAGTTCCTTTTTCTTGCGCTAGCCGCATCATAACCGAGATGAAAATGATTCACCACTTCAAAGCAAAATCTTTGAAAAACGGCGCGCCAACCTTGCTAACTGCCCACTTTGAGGGACAGTCACATTTCAATTAGAAACTTCAGAAAACGAGAGGAAAATTAGGTAAAGTGGGGATGAAAGTGACTAGAAAGCTTGCGAATATTTTAAAAACTGCAAATTGTCGCATAGCGGACAAGCATTCCAGTTTTTATCCTTTATGAACTCATAAGAGCATAATATATTGTCCTTTTCCTACAAATATAAACACGCTGAAGTGTAATCTTAAATGTTGAAAATGATTTTAAAGTTTTTTTCAGCTAGCTGGTGAACAGTGATGTATTTTACGGCGCTCTGAATCAAAATGGATGTGGGGAACTTGACGAGAGTCGGCGGGTGTACTCTGATTCTCAGAAAGTCTGATTCCTATTTAGAGTGCAGTCCAGATTTTGAGAGTAAGATTACGCAATATCACCTACTCAAATCACCTAAATATCACCTGCAGAGCCATAAATACGTATGGGCCTGTTTTTGAACTCTTCAAAAATTTTACCTTACGTAAAAAAATAAAATTAAAAAAAAATCCAAAACCCGAAAAAAAAATCCAATATCAACCATTGAATATACAAAGGAATTTTTCTTCGCAAATGCCAACTTTAAAAGTTCATCAGTTTTGAAAACGCTGTTATATCCAATCGAGCCAGAAAAAATTCAAAGCAAACAGGAAAGGCAATGCTGAGGGGACTTAGCGGAAGTCAGGTACTTGCCAATGTTCTAAATGTTGCCAGATCTCGTTTCTCTGATGACGCTACTGTAAAACACCATTAACTTTTCTGCGTAAAAGATAACCTAATAAAATATCCTATCTTTGGATTGCTCAGCTCGTGCGCGATCCAAAACATACCTGATATGATAGGCTATCTTTATTGGTTCTCGTATTAATCGAGGAGAGATTTCACGAAATCGCTAAGAGTGGCAACGCTGAGTTCGCGGAGATAATAGAGAAGTTGGGCCTTGGAAACACGTCTGCTTTGCGTCGTTTGGAAGAATCTAAGCGTGCGGACTGGTAATCCTATACCTGTGTCTTTTAAAAGAAGGGCCCATTTTCGGATTACGGGGATATTTTTGAGGCTAATGTTCCGTTAGAGCAGAAGGGAGTTGACTATGTTTCGTGGGTAATGGGTCGCCGGGACCTGTCGCATGCTTCCGTGAGCAGCACAAGTGCATCGCTGCTGGAGGGGAGGGGGAGATGACCGACCACCAAAAGCGGATTTCCCCAGGGCGCTTTCGCACCTGGTTCACAACTCTTTGAACGCTGTTTGCACTTGCTGCACTAGTTTGCCATCAAATCTGTGCATTCAGTCGAGACATTGCTGTGAAAGGTTTAGTTATAGAGACAGAACGTAAATGTAGCGGTTTTCTGCATTGGCTGAGACTTTCCTTTGATTAAAACGAAAACCTCTGATTGCCTATTTCCGGCCACTTTTGATGCAAAACGTTTTCCAAGTTACTTTTGTGAAAAGGGTTTCCAATAGTCCCGATTATGAAATTAAGGGTATTTGTAATACATATGCCAAAAAAGCCTATTAAAAACGATTTTGAAAAAAAAAAAACGTAAGCGAAAAAAAGAAGGAAAAAAAAACGTTTCGGGATGAACGTTCTTAGAATATGATTAGTTTTCAGCGGTTAGGCAGAAGCCAAACATCAATTAAGTAACGGAATCACGGACAAACGCACTTACGAGGAATTCAGCGCCTGGTGCCGTCGAGAAGTGTGCAACATCAGGCTTGCTGACACTTAGCGTAGGTTAGGTTAAGCTATGTTAGGATAAGTAGGGTATCAAGCATGGCTTCGCTCGTCTCGACGATGGGCAGAATACGCGGTGTTAAAAATGCAAAATTCACAATTCAAAAGGTACCCATTACCTTCTTTAATTTCAATCTTGCTGCACCAATTTTCTCTACTTCCTCTATTAGCTTTTCCTCTATTCCGTCCCTGCACCTTCACAGAATCTAAAAATATCGGTCAGGAAAGGCGTCGGTGGCGGTAAAAATCAAACAAAGGCTCACCTGAGCTCTAAGAGTAGCTTTTCCTGTCTAGCGTAACGTTGGCATCGGTTTTGGAATTAGAGAAGGCTGTGGCCCGAGAGCAGAGCACCTTGTCCGCGTGCCAAGCCAAACACAAAGTTTGTAGTGCAACGCAACATGTGTGACCAGAGCAACCAAATATCGATATCGAATCCCTTAGCTTTGAAGTCGCCGCATCTCTTTCCCAGGAAAAGGGGGCCATGTGTCTTATAAAACGCCTCACTTGGACCACAGGGCTTCATCTTACATTTCCGCTCTTTCTCCTCGTCGAAAAAAAAGAAGAAAAAAGCGTCCTGTGGTCTATTCAAGTGGCCGATCCTCAAGAGGCAAAAAAGTGTGAACTTACTGTTAGCTCCCACGAAACTACAAGTGATTTCGTATCGCTTCGTTGATACTGGGTAGCCAGACTGTCGGGGTAGTTTGAATGCCTTTTAAAAAGACATTATTAATAGACTCGTTATAGAAAATTTGAGTGAAACCTTAACATCAGGGGACACCCTCAGAGAAATTTGTGTGCGGGAAAGGCCCAAGAAATTTTACATTGACGTACGTTCTGGGTGAAAATGTTTCGAAATGGTATTTTAGAACTCATGAAACTTTTGATTAGCAGAGAGTTGATGTTACGGTTTCAGCTAAAATGCATCAATCATTGACAGATATTCGTCGTTGAGTAGATACTTGCAGTGAAGTCCAAAACAGATCATACGAATGAAATGATGTAGGTACACGTTTGATTTGCAAATTTACGATATCCCCTCATATTTAACTTCAGAACGGAACGAAAGCTGAATCAATACCTGCTTCGAAAACTGCGGAAATCCCAACTTGAGCATACTGACCTAATGCATGGCAATGTTACCTTAACAAATCTAAGCAAATCAAGCCAAAATATCGCGCAAAAATATGGAACTACAATACGCAGGTGAAAAATACTTAATCACTTTTTCTACATATACGTAGTTAAACCAAAAAAGGGTGAAAATTCCATGAATCATTGCTCTAAATCGTCTTGATTCTGAGCAGTGGCAACACGCCAACCACCACAATGCCGACGAGAAAGAGTCAAATACGATTGCTTACGCAACACCAAAAAATGGCACAGTAATAAACCTAAATGGAAGACACCCTTACCCAGCAGAAGAAACACGTGGCGTGGTATATAAGCAGCAGGCTGCAGCAGCACCTGACAACAAACCGCACTTTTTCGGCGCAAATGTTGCAAGAGCCGAGACGAATCCCCTTTGAAAATTCGTCGAGGCATCACAAGGGCGAAAGGGGGTTATGCTGGCACCAGTGTTGTTCCCAGAGAGCCAGCGACTGACCACAAAAGGTGGGTGGGGTTTCCAGGGGAAATCATTTGTCACCGAGGCTGGAGCTCTGAGGCTCGTCAGAAACGAGAAAACTGGAAAACAAGAGTCCGAACACCATTGTTTCTGAGAAGGTTCTCTTCTATACACATGCGTCGCTTCATTGTTGCACTGTCAAACGACAGTTGGGTTAGGCCACAAAGTGTTGAAAATCTCCCCACACTAATGGTTGCAATGTTGTCCAGTGGATGATGATGATGATGAGTCATCTCATCTCTAACCCACCTGCGATAACTCTCACACAAACACCACCTCTTGCCCAAGCTGCTAATTACGGTTAAAAACCCATCCTGAACAATGAATTCACAAATCTATAATGCCTTTCCTGTCGGAAGCAATGCGTAGACGTGCTTTGTTTCTTTGACGACGTGACTGAAACAGAGGACATGTGGTCAATGGAAGGATTGACGCATTTCCATGAAACAATACCGTACTGATTTGGTGCTCCAACACGCACAAATGGTCACCCAACGCTTCCCTACCTTAAGGACGGACAGGCTTAGAGCCGAAACTCTGTACGTTTCTCTATATACCTCTAGACCTATTCCCCACTTCTTGCCGTGCCTCGTGCTCTCCTCCTCCTCTCGAATGTTCCTGCCACTTTCCGTAGCACTTAAGGCTGTTCTTTTTCTATGAGGTGTCCTTAGGTTTCAGTTCGATCTGGTAATGTCCAGAATGGCGAGCTGAGGTCCAGCGAACGCGTCGGCATCTCTGCACGACCTCGTCTACACCTCATCAAGGCGAGCGACCGTTGTTCGCCGCTCTGTTTGTGCGTAAACAGTGACACTATGTTTTGGGCTTTAAAGATAAGGTCGGAATGTCATAATCGCGACATGGACGGGCCTTGATTTATGGCAGCATTTCTGACCTGGTTTCAGTACCATTAATACATGACAAAATCGTCATGAGAATTCCAAGGATCGATCCACGAAGACCATCTTTGCGGGATTGTGCTACCGACCGCAGCACACGTTGGTTCTCCAAATATCGCACCAGGTTTCGCATAAACGGGCGCTATTTCTCTAGCGCTAAAAATAAACAGAAATCGGAAACTACATTGCACCTAATTGGCGTTATGAAATCTTCGACAAAAGGTTTTCATGAATAACAATGCTGCCATCGCGAAATACGAACAGCTTACGCAACTTTCCGGCCGCAAATAAAATCCTTGCGTCTGACAACTTAAACTTTGCCTTTGATTTATACAGCAGGACTTCGTTAGGTGTATATTATTAGTTTGGCTCTGTGATTTCCACGGGTAAGTTAGATTCGGCAGGTCAGGTAAGATAGACTATAGTTGCATAAGGTTGAAGGATGGAAAAAATGTTGCACCTGGTGGGTTGGCTGACGCTCAGTCCAAAATGCACGGTTATCAGATCCTATGGTAATAATAATTACTATCGCACCGTCTCTCTGCGACGGAAGTGGCTCTAAAAACATTTATTGGTGGCATTTAGGTCCGAAGGAAGGGTAATATTACAAATACGGAACCCATTTGTAATAGGAGGCGGTGGAGTACGACCAAGGATGTGTTGTAAAGTTGTATAACAAATTTACAACGCACGCGGGTTTCGTACCTGCTACCTGTTAATGCCAGACATCCTCATATCTTCACACTATGGGGGGGGGGCATTTCAGTGCGTTCCCAACAATAAATCAACGCTACTTTACCGGAACAGTTTAATACACGAAAATTATATTTGTTTGGAACTTCCATGCATGAGTATCATTAACTAATTCGATCGAGGGGTATCAAAATTGTCGTCAAATGTTCAACTATGTAAGATGGTTACTACTCCGTGACCTAATGTATGAGCTTTTATGAATAGCTCTGTTGGGCGCTCTACTTTGGACTTACATTTAGAGGAGGTTAAATTCGAGGAAGCTTTAAGACGACAACTCCAGAAATACGAATTCTTTCAAATGTCACACGCAGCTCTTAAAAATCTCAAAAATAGAGTGCGACTACCGGAGGACCTGTGGCTACAGCAGTCAGTTGAGAAACGCAAAATCCGCCCAATTTTTCAACCAAACATTGTTTTTATGTTGACGAGATCGTTTCACGAATCCAAAGCATAAATCACCTTAACCGATTAAATTACGAATTCAGTCGTCACGACAATCTCGTCTCCGGAAACATTTTCATTTACAAAAACAGTCAAGATTCGGAAATTCCTCCGATCACTTGGATGAACTTTACGGTATCGTTTTGAAGAAAACGGCTGAATCAACCATCAATAAACTGCAAACAATGTCACACTTGACGGCGCTAATGTGTGACTCATCTGTGACAAAGTATTCTAATAAGCGACGCGACGTATCGGCAGACGCAACCTTCTGAGAAAATCGCCTGGATATTGACACCCAATCTCATCATGCAAAAGGCAGCGCAAAAATTGAGCTGAGGAAATGGCAATCACAATACTTCAACAATCCTTTCCAAAGGTCCACTCCTAATTTCTTTCATGCAATTATTGCGTTTGATCGCTCAATGTAGGACAGCCTTGTATGCTCGATTGTGTTTAAAAATATCTTATAAATCTGAAGCCAATGAAGAGTACTTTACATGTTTCAAAATCCTCCAGAACTTCTTTTCATCACTTGTATCTTTTTTTGTTATTTCTTCCACTGGCATTTTGATGGTTGCAGGTCGTAGACAATGCGCTGCATTGATCGAAACATGCGAAACTCCAGAAATTGACAAAAGAAGGTTGCACTTGGCTGCAGCATGTAAGTTAGTAGTGAACGCCTTCGAACATATTAAGTTGGAATACTAGATCCATCTCGTGGTAAAGTCTACACACCATCTAGCATTTGAAATAGCCCTGCATTGGACTATCGTTTCGAGCACTCTGCCATTGGTTTCAGCAAGACACCGCTTGAACATCTCTCTTGCAAATACCCAATAACGCGGTGCATTCAGGTATTTTTTAAGTCTTTTTTTCTTTTCTTTTCTTTTATGGCAAACATTTTGCGGAGTATAAGTTGCCCCAGAGGAACACCTTTCCTGGAAGATCGTCTCTGAGGCGGGAGTTAGTGACGTACTGTATTTTGACAAAGAGTACAGCGAATGTCCGGGGTTACGATATAATTATCAAGAAATTACGATTGGCATAATTGGTGGAAAGGTGGCATGCGAGCTCTTCCTCGAGGTCCCGATAATTTATTTGGGGTATTAGGTGTCTTGAAAGGATTTTAATGGTTACAAATTTCGGTAAATTGTTCACTGCCATTTGCATGATTGTTTAGAGTGTCAAATTGATCGATTTGTATAATGACACAATTAATGGTATTAGGATCCATGTTGAATTACAGGAACGGTTCGACAACTAAAGACCAAGCCATGTACTCTGCTGATAATATTTTGTGAAAACCTGACTTTGTACACGTTTTCTCCGGTTTTCCTGAATAAGGATCAAAGCAAGAAGTCCTCAGACCAAAATGTGAAAGCCACGTTTGAATTGATGCAATCGTATGTTGAGTAGGAGAACAAACTTGAAATCAGCACAGTTAATACATGACTTTCATAAGACGTCACTATGAAATGTAGACAAGACTAGCGACAAATTCAGACCTGCAGCGAGAAAGCCTTGATATTCGGTACGTAAGACACAAAGAGAACCCACCGCAATTAATAAAGCCTCTTGTGCAAATGGAGACGAGGGGTCGATGGGAAAAAATCAGTCTCGTAAGGGAGAACTCCTTGGCTAACACGATTTTTTTTTTCGGAAAATAAAACTGACCAAAAAATAATTCCTTCCGTATTTTTATTTTTAAAATTCGCGCATTGACGAAAAAAAATGACTTAAGGAATTCAGACTGTAAATATGAATCCCTTTGAACTTTTTTAACAAGTATTTTAGCAACTACGCTATAAAAATAGTATGGGTATGTCATTTTACAAGAAGTATAAGAAAATAGAGACTCCGAAACATTTTCAAAACTAGACATGGGCCTATTGGGGAATATGTCTCGTAACCAGTTTTCGCTTACGACAACCGTGCCAAGAATAACCTTAATTTCATATTAGTGGTGCGAAAATAACAAAACTGAATTATCCTCTACTCTCTGAATGCGGTAGACTATTGGAAACAGGCAGTTTACCGCATCCCATTCGTTTAATTGAATTCGGTTTGCTCAGAGATAAAGTTGACACAGTATAACATTATCTCTGTTTTATATAATCCCAAATCTGTTCTAAGTACAAAAGTAAAAGCGGAAACGAGCTTAATTTTGATATTTTAAAACAAACCTTTCAGCAGATATATCAATTAAAAAGTCTCGTCATGAGCTCTCAAACTATAAAGTTATTGGAAAGGATCTCATCAAAACTAACCAAATTAAGCTCTTCAACTGTTTTGCCTTCATACCGAAATCAAGAAGTATGAGAAAATCTAAAACCACGGTTAGTTTTAGCTGCTCACATTTCAATAGCGATAATGTGGCAGTGCGGAGTTCACGGATATGAACTCGTCATCCCAAAAGTTCGGAACAGACCAGCTTGCAGTTGATAGGGTACAATGAGTTCCCTAATTACGCTTGTGACTACCGGACTAAGCCTGGCTGCCTAGATCGATCTGGTGCGCCGTAGCACATCGTACGCCGGTACAGCCAGCCGCAGAGGTAGAAACTCGTATATGGGAACTTGCTCCGGAGAAGTCTATCAATCTGTTCCACAAGATAATTACCCGGGCGTATTTCACCCGTCCCAAACCTTTCAGAAACTTGTCCAATGGGTTTCCTCCACGCACGAGAAATTTCCCAAACGCGACCGATAAGAATAGGTCACACGTTAAAAAGCAATTTTTCATAATTGAGGGAACCTTGCTTATATATGATTTGAGGTCAATAAGAAGGAGGTTCCTTAAGAGGGACTTAGCTCCCTCAAGAGGAACGAAGTACGCATCATGTGTAAGGCCATTATACTGCGTGAGGCTATTGTAAATGAGGTTAGGTTTCGTTATGAGGAAAATTGCGGGACTGAGAACTTCAGAAGAAATCAGCCAATGAAAAGGCGATTATTAAAGAATAAAAGTGACCTTTATGAAACCCATAAACCTCACGAGACACCTCATAGAATCTCAGGTCATTAAACGAACTTTCTAGAAGTGCTTTATGTTACTATAGTTGTTAAAAGAACGCTAGAGAAAGCTTCTGCGGTATAGCAATCATACAATAGGTCTAGATCCTGCTACGGGTGAAAACTCTCAGCCCAGTTTCTAGTGACTGAAAAGACAAAGTCCTCGTACAGCCCGACGGCCAATAGCACCTCGAAAATGAGTCTAAAGCCCAGAGGCAAATTTGACGTTTACAACCATGACTTCCGAGGTTTATCGATTCGCTGCTCTCCGACGAGGAAATACCGTATGCCGCGTATTTCCTAAATTCCCTAAGATTAAAACCTGAAATTCAACCTGTTCTGAAACTTTAATTAAATAAGGGGACGTAATTTTCTTTCTTTCATTTTAATATGAGTAGCTGCCAAGTCTCCAGTTAGTTATTGTGGCAACATAATTATAAAAATATAAGTTGGAATCAATTTGAGTATTTTTGCTCAATTTACCCTGGTGGAATCCGATGAATAAATTAAAGCTACGACGCCTAACCAGATTATTTTGCTCCATTATTTAAGGAACAACAAAAATTACTTTGAAAAGGCTCAACAATGCTTTTCTGAAGACACAAATCAAGTAACTTTACGTTTTTTTAAAAATCTTATCTTGATTCAAATATTGAATTCACCAGTACAAATACCATCACAGGTCTGTTTTTGAATCTTTCAAGTGTGCTAAAATGTCCTATCATAAAACTGAAAACCGGAATATCACCGCCAAACTGCGAGTCGTAAACAGCACACAAGATGTTGTATCTCCAGAGAATATAAGAACCCATAAAACGCATCATTAGAGTCGAAAAATTGAAGGAAGTTTGACGAGACCGGCGTGGAGATGCTCCGGAACTGCTGAGCCAGCCATGCCTCGTTGGCGATGTGTGGTCTCCAAAAAACAGGCATAAATATTCATAAGTATACAGCCGACGCCTTGTAAAAGCCCGAAAATTTCGAACAAAAAGCAGCCTCTGATTTACGTCCGCTAATAGATAACTGACGAATCCTCCCATAAAGATATCTGATTCTGCATATCTATTCTCTATGAACGAGCGCAAAATTTATTCTCTATGAACGGGCGTTATAATTTGTCCTATGAAACACTCCCACAAATGATTTTCTTTCGCTCAGAAAGATTTTCCGGCGCATTTGTAACGAGCAACCAAAGAATATGGGCGTCGGTTCAAAATCGTGTTATTCCGTAATCGGCCGAGCCTTCCCGAACGCGCTCGGCTTGCAATTTCAGTAACGCGCATCCCGAACTTTGACGATTGCTCTACTACTACATTGAACCGAATGGATTCTGACTCCCTGCTCTACCACCGAAACTATGAAGAGCGGACATTTAAACATAGAACGGGTGATGAAATGATCATTAATAATTATAGTGTTTTTGAATGTTCAGAAAACGTTTATTAATAAGCTGTCCGCAAGGCGATGCAGTCTACCAGTATGTACTGTCTAGGACAATGAAGATTTGTCGGGGGGAGAAGAAATTCCATAAGACTATTGGAAGTAATTTTGCCTCTAGGGTCGCTAGACACGATAAAGTCTATGAATTGTCTCTCAAAAGGGAGGGATGCATTAATCTTATTACGGGTGGACAACTAAGGAGGATGACATCGATGTTGAACGTACCTCGCAGCCTTACCAGCTAATAATAAGGTTGCTAGTGGTAACTATAGTTGCTGGTGGTAATCCACGATAACCGGATCATCACAAAAACTCTTGCCAAACTCCTCGATGGCATCATGTATTGGAATCTTCGCAAATATACAATAATACCTCATTCCTATTAAATTCGTGTGGAATACTTAAGTGTTTCCAGAAGAGAAATGTTAGAAAAACAAATTAAATGATTTTATAATTTGATATCGACTTGCAAGGAGCATCCTGGCGAGCAAATGTGAATGGTTAGCGTATTTGAAGAGAGTTGAGAAAATTCTTGAGGAGAAACCGAGCGATTGAGCGGACGCAGCTCGGGCTTCGGCCACCAAAGATCGGAGAGGCACTCGAGCTGAAGCGAAAACTTGAAAGACTCCAACTGATTGATTAAGATCGGGTACCATAGAGGACTTGTCAACCTGCTGGGTCCCTGCAATACCCTGCTAGTGTCACGTACTCGTTATCCTTGGGCGGCTATTTCTTCTCTTTGTCTTTCATCAAACTCATTGTTACCTTCCGATTGTTGAGTTCTTTATTGTTGCCCTTAACGTAGCTAAGATACCATTACAGTGGACGGTTTGCCACTATTTCTGCTACCGACACAAAACAATCCCCTCGTTCATTCCGTCGAAAAAAATCCATCTGTTGTCCGTATTGTTTTGTCCACCCAATGCATAGAACATGCGTCGATTCGGTTCTCTTCATATCGAATAATATACGCTTCAAAGTACAATTTTTCGAAACGGACTATTCGCCTAGGAGAGGCTCCTCTCTTCAAAGATACCACTTCGATATACTTTCAATGATCCAGAACATAAGCACTGTGTATTTTGAAGCTACGGGCTAAAGAAAAAAGAGCGTTCCCAAACGTTTCGCAACAATTTATTGCTACATTCGAAAACGACACATAAGAGTCGACACGACATGTCAACATGCAAAATAAGATATAACAATGTTGCGTCTTTTAGATGCAAGCAATAGTATTACCTCAACAAGACTAATCTCTTTCTCACAATCAGCTGGATTTACTTAAGGCGATGATGAGCTGTTTAAAACCTTGGTCGCAGTAACGACTTGGGAATTTAATACCGTGTCAGAATCTTGCAAAGAAACAGATACACCATTTGATCAAATCTTGTGAATAGAACAAGTCTCGCATTCCTCTATGCGTGCACTTTTTCGCAGAAGTCAGAATCCGATGGTGTCAACGTACTCTGTATGTAGGCCAACTTCAGTTCCGAACTCTTTTTTTCTAGGATCACCACGTCCATGGGACACAAATGATCTCATAAAAGGCCGGCCTGTTCCTTTTTTTCAGACGCATCGCTTGTGTGATACCTTCCCAGTAGGTATTCTGTCGAGGAGAGATTTGTTTGAGACCTCAGAATTGTCCACGAGATCCTCTGTATTCTTCTGTGGGCAGGCCTAGAGTTCCCGAACGCGGTCAACTGCGAAACATGGAAGAGACAAGTGACCGTGGTCGACCTGGATCCCGGGAAACGCTTCCTTGCCTTCAGTTCGGCGCCTGCCTGATTCCTGTCAGGCGGCTGATTTGTCACTTTTTTCTGTTTTACATCGGGTTACAAGAGCATGGCTCGCTCTCTCGGGATTCAGATAGGTCAGACGTCTGGCACTGGGCTTTGATGTATTACGATTTTGGGGTGACTGGACTGTTGCACTAGGACAGTACACTCTTATCCAGTGTAATAAATAGCTGAAATGAACGGAATTTTTTTAGGTGAAATAGCTGAAATGAACGGAATTTATTAAGTGAAACAGAATCTAACAAATTGAATAATCCTTCCTCGATTTCACATAGGGCACGTGACACTTGGAAAAGGGGTGCTGTCTCGAGCCGCACTACGGTACACTCAGAGGAGGGGAGGGGTCTAAAAGTGCCAAAAAGACCGTCACGTTCTGGACGAGTATTTGGGTTGAATGCCCTGGGCGTCAGTCTGTCACTGAGAATATGAGATCGACTTGGCGACGAAAATTAGAACACATTAGGTGGAAGACGCGAACTTAAAAAGTACAGCGCGATCCTCAAATCAGTCCAAACAGGTAACTTTCGACAATCGAGTGCTCTAAGCATTCTATGAAAAATAAAGATTTTATCTCTGATTATTTGAAACAAGTTTCCTTTCAAGTCTCCCGGTATGCACTTTCTTTCTTCGGTAGTTACAGCTGATGCGGTGTACAGAGGCGCCGCTTGGATGGGTTGATCGGGCGTGCGAGCAACGCCGTACAGTCGATCCTGTATTTAGACGTTTGTTTGGAGGTTTTCAATTTGGGTGCGCATGTCGAAGAAAGGTGGTCGGCCGGCGGACAAAAGGCCTCAGATCGGCGGACAATAGGCAGCAGGACGGCTGAAAAGGAAACGAGACCCAGTGGTTTTGTGATTACAGGATCACCTGCAGCGATCCGACGGTGACAAAATCTTTACCCTTGAGCCGATCCATACCCAAAGAATGTTTTAGTTTTTAAAGAACTAGCAGAACGTTATTGTCAAAGTATTAAGAAACGGATTTTTAAAGAAGTTTAATTCTTTTTTCAGGTTATGTTAATGTTACATTTCTACCTAAAGTACACTTCAATACCTTCATGCAGAAAGATGGTACCTGAAAAACCCAGTGCTGTAAGGTCATAACTTTTTTAAAGAAAATTTAAGTGCTTTTAGAATTTTAATTTCTACGTCTACGGGCAAATAACGGTGTATATTTCATACTTAAAGCGTACTTTAATATAAGGTGTTTGTACTTGGTAGAAAACATGCTTTAACATTTATCCGTAAGCGTAGAAATCAGAATTCTAAAAGCCCTAAAATTTTCAAGCGGAAAGTTATGACCTTACAGCACGGGGTTTTTCAGTTGTGACCTTCTTGCATGAAGGTATCGACTAATTACTGAGAGCCTTTTGTCGTCAAACAATAACATTGGGTCGAGAGCAGACCGCAAAGATGACATTAACTAGTTGAAAATTTAGAAATGCACTGAACCATGTTGAAATCGGCTAAGTCTACAAAAAATGATTTGCCCTATTTTTTATCAAACTCAACTTTCGGTATACTTGCAATTTTTTACTTTTCGGAAAGGATATGCTTCGAAAGTACAAATGGAGTGGTCATCAACCTGCGACTAATCACCAATTTCATCGAACCGAAAACCGAACCACACATTCCTTGATGAGACAATTTCCCACAAAAACATTCCTCGAATAAAAGATCAATTACAGCTTGGAAACCACACACCTCGTCACATCCCTTTGTTAGACAAACTTTCAGTTCATTAACTTACAGATGTAAACCAAGTCAGCGGGAAAAGAAACAAGACAGTCTGAAATGAAGCACTCAAGCATACTGGGACCAACCCAGTTCAGTTCAGGGGCCAGGTAGATAACTGAAAACAGATCCGTTGATCAGAACAAAGGTGAGATACCGCGATTCTGGCCGCGGTCTCAGAAAACAGGCGAAAAGTAGGTAGCTAAGAATCTCGACGCTAAAAACTCATAGTCTCACAATCAACCTGTTCGGAGTTTCGCCTTGTAAGTTTGGCTGCTGCATCTGTCAGACCACAACACTTGCCAAGAATTGACATTGCTTCTTAAAATTGACTTATTGTAGACGCGGTTGTTCATGGGCAAGGATTAAAGTAAGATCTGGCCCTAAATGTGGTTTCCAAGCGTCTCGGCTGAGATGTCTTCACGATACTGGGTGTGAGCACCACAGATATTTCTGCACCGAGCAAGTTCCGGACATGAGGGAATGCGAGCACCGATTTTCACAGCGACGTGATCCACCTTCGATTTTTTTTGGAGAAGCCACAAGAAGGCGACGCTATGCTGTAACATCAATTTTAACTTGTTCTCAGATCCTCAAAGCATCGTTGATTAGGCAAACTACAAACACGAGAAATCACGAAGGGAAGAATTAGCCAAGTATTCTGATGAACAAGTCATTCCGATTCAACCCCATCAAACCGAGTCATCCTGGGACATCTTAAACAGCAATAAGATGCCGGACAGAGTACAAGACTAGAACATCTTCATTGTATAGAATCTCATGCAACAACAGATTCAGTTACATCGATTTTGCTAGATCCCCAAAGCATCTTCGACTGCATAAAGACGACCTATGGACTGGAACATCTTCATGGTAAGATGTTACGAGTTGCCCAGACAAGTTTAGCACTAAATTCGCTCCGTGTGCTAAAGGAAGTCATAACAAGTTCGAAATAATCGCAGCTTAAAACGGCCACGTAGTCATGTTAACCGCATAGAATTTCTTCTTGTTTCATAATTCATGGCGCTCCGCGACTCTCAACCAAAACCACAGAGATGTTCGGGATACTCCGGTCAGGTGTGGCTGCCTCATGAAACTGCACGAAGCTGCGCTACTCACTTACGTCAGCTTAAGTGGTGCTTCACTTTCACCGATTTATTATTTACCAGTCATAAAATAAGAGACGGATTGGCGGCTCTATTATCATGAATTCATTATGGTACACTTCACACTTTCACGATGAGCTACCTTAATTACGAATTATGGTCAACTGACTTAAATTACTGACCGGTTGCCAGTCTTCAATGACACGAGAGAATATCGAGATCGGTCATATAGGCTATACTATATTTATGAGCGCGACTTCAAGGAAATCGTTCTATTCCTAAAGACTTTTAATTGAACCAATAATGTAGAAC
>Ga0058701_10001876_pt1 | contig 15390 bp, 8 predicted proteins | sample AgamicOrMae_FD_97039 | JGI IMG/M metagenome (GOLD analysis project Ga0058701, IMG submission 97039) | Agave microbial communities from Guanajuato, Mexico - Or.Ma.e | ecosystem: Host-associated > Plants > Phyllosphere > Phylloplane/Leaf | place: Guanajuato, Mexico | collected 2012-06-04
ATCTTTTAGGAGCGCGGCAATAAAAATAGCGAAACAAAAGTTAATCGGCCCATGAAGACTTGTTCTCAAAATGAGTATTTCGTAATTAAGTGCCTCAGATTAAAAAAGCCCATGTCACAGTTTTTGATCATTACAGCCCACTTTTGTCACTTCTTAATTTAGTCTATTTTACAGCTTGATTATTCCATAATATAAAGGAGAAAGGGAAACTAAGTTCCAATACAGTGTAAGAAATTTAGACACTTCCCAAAAAAATCTTTTTATTTTCACATATTTTATAGTTTTGAACAATGACACATAATTACTGAAAAGCAATATTTAATACCAAAATATGAAAATTTTGGTATATGTAGGCCATTTTGCGGTATTTTATGTAACGATTTTTTTAAAGGAAGATAGAAAGGGGAATTTCTAAATTCTGCACATTGTTATCGTTTGTTATTTTCGGAAAGGCAAATTTGTAGGAGAAGAGAGTAGAGGTCTTCTTTATATTTAACCAGGCTGGTTAAAGAACCTCTCATAGGTCGCAATGCTCTGTTAGGTATTGAAATCGAGTTTTTGAATTGTTCTTAAGCCCTTTAAGCCCTCCCGACCGCTTTGTTCACCGCCCCGTAGATCCTATCAAATGACCAAACAAACGGCGAACAATCGGAACGGTCGTTTAAACGTATCGATTAGGCCGTGATTTTAGTAAATGAGAATGGCTCTATGTACACGGAGATTCGGTGACAATAGCAACCGCACAGCTGTTTACAGAATACCTTTTTTTTGGTCTGTTAAGTGCTGTTGTGAGGCAGATTTTTTTTTGTACCGGTTCGTACACGGAGGGTCTTTGGGATAAAAAGGCTTAGGTAGTTTGTACGAATAAAAGTTGCTTGCATAATTTGCCCGCGAATTATATCCCCCGTTTACTTTTTTTCGGAAGGGAATTTAAAAGTGGCCTTGGGAACTTTAAGACTTCACTAATGAATATGTTAAAAGTTGGATGAGGAAGGATACGAATGGTTTTATTAGGGGTTGGCACGGGAAGGTGTGAGGCTGCAGAGCGAGAGAGAGAGAATGACCTCTCTAATTGATGCCTTCTATCTTGTTCCCTCTCTGAAAATTTAAATGTTCCCGAGTTCGTTTTCAGGGATAACTTGCTTCGTGTTTATGACACCTGTGTTCTGAAATGTTAACATTCAAGAATATAAAAAATCGCATTATTTTTAGTCCTATTTACACAAGGAGAAAATTCCACATGCACCTACTTCTCTACGAAGCTATTAACCGATTATGCTATTACGCGAGTATTACGTGAGCTGTTGCGGCCATTACGCGGTTGTTTTTTCAATCAATCATGCCATTCTGTTTTGTTTATCGTCAGTAGTCCTTGTTTCGCGATGATGCTTTGATTGAGATTGAAGTTTATTTCTCATCGTAGTTTCTAGGAGCAACCTTTTTTGTCCCTCATGAGATTTCAGATGGAGGGTGATTATGTTATAGTGACATTAAGTGGGGAAGTTCCCCTATAAGACGGAAATTATCTCGCGCACGACAAGATGATTGAGTCAGCATCCCTCCCCTTCCTTGAAGAAGCGGCAGGCTAACAAAAACACACCCCTTCCTGGTCCACTGCCAGACCTCGTTGACGTGCATTTGAGCTTTCGGAAAGCCAAATGGGTCATAACAGTAGGCATAAACATGCTGTACTTCATGACAATGTCGAGACATGCCCCGTTATTCAGAAGGAATTCAACATTGTAGGCCTACATTTTTAATTATCTTTAATTTATGTGTGAAATTCAGCTTTGCATATGTCGAAACACTAATGTAAAGATTTTATAGAATTAGTATATATCAAAATTGAGAATTCCTCGTCAACAATCTCTAAAGTTTTCTTGAGCTTTCTCACGATTTTTCTTGAACTTTATTAATCTGTAACCAAAAATTATTGGATTAGCCTTAAATTTGCGCGTTTTAAGATTAGCTGGCTAATGTTTTTTGTAGTTAGTACTTTGTTCCTCCCTTCGCTATCGCTCCGCGCTTGTGGTCGACTAAAACCGTTCCATTTTCGGTCTCTGAGAGACCTCGGCCGTTGCCACTGAGGTTATGTTAAGGTTAACCAAGGTTAAGTTTTATGCCCTGTGCTGCGCTCGGATTGGCCAGATCACAATGGAAAAAAAGCAACCTTTAAAATGTTATGAAAGAACAGTGTATTCCTCCATGAAAATGTATTGTATATTGTAGTATCACAACTCCGCAACGCGATGCACTTATGCCTTCACCGAAAATTTCATCCCCATATTGGTTTATGCTACACACGCTGCATTATTAGTATTGAAACGCTTGCCTATATTGTCACAGGAATGCTTCGTCCAAGTATGTAAAGCACTGGCGAAGCATTGGCGTGTCTAAAATGTACTCTGGGGTCGGAGGGGGAATCTATTGTGCTCATTGTCAGCTCAGACCCGGACGTTGATAATTTTATCTGGCATTGTGAATCGTTTGAAATCGAGCTGGTTGGCTCGTCAGGGCGATGTTCCCTCTCTGTCACTGAATCAAGTCAAAGTAAATACGGAAGGCGGCATTTTTTACAAGTCGCCGGAAACCGAGAGGAGCGAGTTAAGGTACTTTACCGTCGTCTTATGCCGATTGGTTGTAGGCAACCGCGGCCACCATTGAACCTAATCTAACATACGTTAGGTTAACCCATAACAGCCCAAAGTATTTGGAGTGAAATTTAGCGTAAGAGATTGGAAGGATTTTCTCTATTAAAATACGTAATTTTAAGCTTTGGAAAATGCCTAAATTATTAAGTTTTGGGTTCTTTAAGGGGTGATAGTAATAAACTGAAAAGAAACTTTAAAATATTTTTTTTTCTCTTCCCGAACAGCATCGCTGGGCGGTAGTAGGTTAAATTAGGTTAGTTTTTTCGGCTAGTTTGAGGTTGGGCTTAGTACTTACCTACCTTCCGTAGGCTAGCTCTGATGTGTTTTAACAATGTTGGATTACCTATACCTAGCTTAGATTTGTTAAGGTCACGTCAGGTTAGCTTTCTTTAGGCCACGAAGGTCTAGTTAATCTTACTTCTTAGGTCAGTTGAGGTTGGGTTAGTTGAGGTTAGGTTAGGTCAGTGAAGGTTTGATGAAGCAGTTGAGGTTTAGGTTTGATTTAAGCTTACTGCAATTTAGTCGGGTTATCTCACGTAATATAAATCATAGCGTATCCAGTTTATTTAGGTGATATTCCCGAAACGTTTTTGTTAACAAGATGCGATAGTGTAGAGATCCGGGAATGCTTAGAAGCGCCCTCTGTAAACGGATCGCTGAAGTCGCCTGAATTTGAAGCGCGGGCTGAAAGTACTTCCTAAACGCAATGACTGCCACCGCTGCATTCAAGCTTGAAGTTGAATGCAATTCCCCCCCCCCTCGTCGCCTTGCAACTGAGTTTGTTCGGCCGATGTCAAGGAGAGCAACAGATGGTGCATCTCTTTTGAAAATGTTCAACACGGCTCTTTAAGCATCTAATCCATTCTCCTGCAAGGAAATTAACAGGATGAGCTTGATAAACTTTCAGAGAAAGTACAGTTTAACTCTTTCCGCCCGGCTCAACAAGTGGGTTCGCAGCGTTTGTATTTGGCGCTTTTTCTTTATTCTGTTTGTTCTTTTTTTTATCGTGTTTACTTGAATAAGACTTCTCTGAACTGATTTAAATAACTCTTGGATGAAACTAAAGAGAACAGCGTGTACTTTAGTTTTTAAAGGTATGTTTAATAGCCATCTCAATTAAAACTCTCTTTCGCTGAAATCTTACTTTTGATAGATCTATCCCAAGAACTTACCGAGATCGGAGGCTCTCTGTAGAAGCTAGGCTGCGTCTCATTATGTGATAAAAATTTATCCGCGTCGCAGGTTAACGTAGTATAAAGAATCTTAACACGAGGATAACTGAAGTTATGTGAGGTACTTGTGCCTCGCTGTTCCACTCGAATGCCGCCAAGCCTTGTGCCGCGTTCTTCTCGGTGCCGCCGGAAGCGGCATCAGGCTTTGCGCCAATACGTTTGGTGTCAAATTCCTCGCTCCGTTATCGCCTCGCTTTGTTAAGCTGAGAAAAATGTAAGTATGCAATCTCTATTGAAATTGGAATTCTATCGAGGAAAATACCTATGATAGGACTTTTCAGAACAAGATACCTTTTTAATGAGAAATATAGGCCTACCTACATAAATGAATGTTGATTGTTTTAAGAGCCTTAGTAAAGGACGGAACGTATATTTTAGAGCTCTCTCCTTTAGGAAATGTTACGCGCATTCCACTGCAGGTATTTCTTTCTTTTGACCTAAAAAATACCCAAATGTCAAGAGTTCTATTATTATATTTCGTGTCAGGCAACCTGCTTGCGTGGAGCTCGAAAATAATCGAGTGCAGTTAATTTTTATCAATATTCGGTCCTGTTGGTGAAACCAGACTCGACGTTAAGGACACTTGAATGGGGGGACTATCCTTCTCGGCAAACGGGCGTTCAGCTCAGATACGAGGCTATTTTAAGCCTAGCAACTTTTCTACCTTAAGAAGGTATCTAAAGTGAAAGTGATTTAGTGTAAGAGTGTTATTTTTTCGCGTGGTGCTCGTGTGCAAGCGGGTGCGTTATGTAAGGTTTAACTGTGACGAAAAACATCGGTCTGAAGGCTGAGATGCAACGAGTATTAATGGTCTTGTTGGGAGTTCATGTGCGTCACGGGATTGAGTTTTGATAGTGTGTTGGACCTGTTGGATGGGTTGGTGGGTGTAGTCATGAGGAAGATCAGGGATATGGTGAGGAACATGACGCACAAGCTGTGCTGTGTTTGGGGAATTTGTCGAATGTAAAGCCGCGAGAGTGGGAAATTTGTTGATGCTAAAGCCGAAGAGCGAATGCTTCGAAATACAAAAAATGCTTGGTGATGAAATTGTATATTGTGGGGAAAGGCTGACAAGTGCATTGACAAGGGCAGAACATGAGAGTAGGACTTAGAAGCAGAAGAATCTCATAGGCTGGAGCAGAAGAATCTAGATATGAGAGAAGTACTTCCTATCCTCATGAGCTAGAGGAGGACCACGAAACGACCGACAAACGGGGAGGAGTGAGGAGGAACAAGGACAACACCAACGACGATCGTATAGAGACTGAGACTAGTATCAGATTTAAAGGTGTTTCTACTTCGGTGATCAACTCTGGTCCAACATTTCCTTATATCATCGAGAAGTAACGACAGTCAACTGCAGTAAAACATTGCCGAGCGAGAGTAATTAGAGGATAGGAGCAGAAGTTGTGGAACTACTGAAGCAAACATAGGTACTACTACATCAGGAGCAACAGGAGCAGAAAATGTCTCTAGAACATCTTGGAAGTGCCGACCAGGGTTATACAAATGGAAGGGGTGGAACCAAAGCAGGAAAAAAAACAGAAGAAGGAAGATAAGCAGGAAGAACATATGAGCAACAAGGTGGAAGTTTCTGGCTGTAGGACCAGGAGTTATAGACACACGAACTGCGAGGAAGATTAACTGGATCGAACCGGAGTGTTGAAAGGACGGAGAGGCAAGGATAAGGCGCCGGTTATCTTTCTGAATCACTTCTTCCTTGGGATGGGACAAGACGCTTATATCGGCGCGGCTCTTGCGATGGCCAACGGTCCCAAGCGGTCCTAGCGTCCTTAGCAGTGCGGAGCGGCGCGGCGTCCCGTCGAGTGGACCATCGCCTCCCCTCCCTTCGACGGCGCGGCGTCGGGACGCTCGCTTGGCAGACAGGACTTGGTGACGTCATAGGTGGCGTGATCGCGGTGCACCAACCTCGTCGTTGTTCGCCACGGCGCGGTAGGCCCACGACGTCGCACCTGGGACGTCAACACGTGGCGAGACCGGTGCGGAACGGTGGAAGGGGCAGAAGGCCGTTGCAATTCGTTCAAACCTTTTTTCCCCGGTTTATTTTTGAATTGTTTGGCGGTATGCCTCTTGGGTTATACAGCGAGGTTAAGCGTGTTGCCTAAAAGATTGCGACATTTCAAAGATGGGGATCAATTACCGAAATTCTGTTTCGTTTAATTTTGATTCTACAACAAATTTTTGGTGTTGTTTTACGGAGAAATGAAAAAATTACTGGAAACGCAACGATGCAGTGATGTCGTGTCTGATTGTGATCTGTCGAGTCACGATCATTAATACCGATTTCGCCCAGAAAACGCTCGGAAAGTAAACAACTTGTACTTTTTAGTGTTAAATATTTTAAAATGACACATAAACATAAAAAAATATCCTAAATTTAATCAAGATTCAGCCAAGGATGAGGTCGAATTTCTACTCACCCTCAACATTTAAAGTGGAGATTTCATTTCTATGAAGCCACAAATAGCTTCATCGGTTTGAATAAAAAGATAGTCATTAAAGATTTCTCGCGTACCAATTGCGAGTTACCATCGCAGAATATGTACCTCTTGCAAGTTTACTTCCTTTTCGGGACAGGGTGTTCCCCATGATTTTGCAATCTCTTTTATCGACGCGCCCATATCTTAATTCCTTCTTTTTTGTGGTACCTATAGTGTAGTTAGAGTTGGAAGTTGCATCGAATGAGTGACCCACTTCGACATGTCCTCCTTTGATTGACCCATTCTGAGAATCCGCCTGCCGCTTCTATGGAAATGCGCTCTGAACTGATTAAGCATTTCGAAATAGCAATTCCCTAGTTCTGCCGTTTAATTATACATTTCTTACCTAGATACTAGCTGCTGTTTTTTGAACGCTGCATTTTCGAAAGAACTGTCCCTCTAGCAGTTCACGTCCCCTCACACTGTCAATTTTAAAGGTCGAATTTTCGTTCCCACTCCACCTTTCGTCGCCTATCCGACCTGAGCAAGAGACAACCTTACCAAGGTTAACACGATTACGTTTCGTTCATCCCCGAAATATAATAAGCTGAACTTATTGTAAGGTGGATCCCAGGGTTGGAAAATACAACTATTAAATCGATCGGACATATCAACTCCTCAACGAAGTTTCAACTCTTTCCGTCCCATGCTAGTACTCCTATACGAAATTTTTGGTACTGAAATGATAGAATTTCTAGTATGCGGATTTGTGAAAATCTCACAATGCAATATCGTGGCTTCGAGGAAACCAGCAGTTCATGACTGAAATATGCAATATCAGGAACCAGATTTCGTCACGCATGGATTGATAAATACATTATTAGCTGCTTAATAGAAATTCCTAATCGATCTTTAGTCTGGAGCTTAGCCAAAGCAAATCCAATTAAAATTAATTATCTATAACTTGATCGAGGATCATCTGAAGAGTTGATTAGACGCAGCCAATGGTTCTCCGCAGCGTACCGAGATTATTTTATAGCCCCATTCACAATCACCTTATCAATGTCACTTTCATTCAGTTTTATTTTCATTCATAGGGCCGTGCGTACCGTTGAGTAAAAGTGTCACGTCTTCCTTGTCATTCATTCATTAAGTGACGTATCAATGTACGTGACTTTAGTACGGGTTCTTGTGTAGAAACTCATTCATTGTTGTTTACCCATTTGTAAGAACGAGTGAGTGACTCATCTCGGATTCCATTAACGATGTTGAAGTTGATACAGAGATTCGTAACTTGCACATAAAGATTTTGATACTAATGTCAGTATTTGTCTTATCCAAAAATATTAGCTGTAATAAATCAAATATACGTGGTTCTGATGTGATAATATTTATGTAATGTATATCAATGTTAATGATAATTTTTAACTTGCACATTTTCTATAATGGAAAACATGTCAATACACTTGGTCATACCAACATTCGAATCAATTTAGTATTAACTTTAAATTAATTATATAACCCATATTATTAATACAGGGTTTTATTCCAAAGAGAATACACTCCAAAACTGCAATCATAAATTCAGTGCTTATTATGTAAACATTATCATTTCTTTAGTTATCGCAGATTTCAAATGCTTGCATAGGATACTCTTTAACAAATATTTTCATCGTAGATATTTTTACTACTTAATTCACAAATACAAATGTTTTATTTTTGGTCGTTTTTTAATTAGCTTGGTGTAGGTTGTACTGCAAGCCAATACGACCAAGCATCAAAATCTGATACATTTACATCGATATTTGACTTTAATTAATGTATATAAAATGATTAATCGGAAGCACCTTGTAATTGGGTCATAATATTCGAGTAATTCATTCCGAAAATAAATATGTGAGCATCGATAAATATTGACGTGACTTACTACGGTAGTAATTCATTCATAAGTTTTCATTCATTCGTGTGGATGGCCAACTCATCGTACTTCCGGAGCCGTGCTGTATTTTGTGTTGCTTTATTTCCGGACAGAGCGAGCAGCGCTGCACGCAGTTTAGTTTTCGTAAAAACGAGGGGCGTTCGTGACTGTACCGCTAATCAGATTTAGACGTTCGAGTGATCTATTAATCAGGCCGAAGAACTGTCTTTTTTTGTCTTCGAGACGCCACGCTTTTTGCCCTAATTGTAGAGTTGTTTCTTAAAGTTAATTTCGCGAAGGTGACTCGTAATAATCGATGTTAGTTGGCGGATTTGTGCGCCACTGAAGCGACGCACGACACCCTTTTTTTGCACTTTTTGGAATGCAGTTTCTATTTAAGCGATTAACTTAACCGAATTCGTTTAAATGGCGTTTCAAATAGTTTTTTATAACCACTTTTTTCTTACTTTTGAAGAGCTTCGTTATAAATATATTCGTAACAAGTAAGCTCTTATTGGAAATTATATTTTTATTCAAGATATTTCGAAATTCGGATGACAATTTTGGCTTACGAATTCCATCGAGGGTGCTCTTATTCATCTAGGATAATCACCTGTATTCTTTTATTCCAGGCCTGAACCTTATTTAAATTAAGCTTACCTTGCCATACTTGATTTTTTTACGTAATCCTCCTTAACCTAGCTTTCCAAAACCGTCTCAATTTACGTAACCTCACGTAAGGTATACTCACTAGTACTCAACCCACTTAAGGCTAACCCTTCTTAAGCGAGCTGTAACAGAAATCGTCCATTGGGCTGTTTTTGGACCCCTTAAAATCATCTCAAAAACGCGAAAATCTCCACCCAATTTGTGATTTTTTGTAAAAGAGCGGAAATTCGTCTGAAGCCAAAGCTCAATAAATACCAAAAATACTTTTCCTAAAATGTTTAAGTCGAAAAACTTGTTTATTATCTCTTAAATCAAATTTTATGAAGCAGTTCCTGTGCAGGATTTGATCAACCTTTATCATGCTTAAGTCCTGTTAAGATGTCAGAAAACGATAAGAAATACATGCAGTTTCAAAGACGAAAATGTAAGGCTATATTGGCGAATCTACTGTCTGTGTTTGTGAACGCGATCTCCTTCAGGAAGAAAACCGTCCCGGATTTTTTCACTCATCGGTAAACAGGCTGTTATGCAGTTCGAACTCGCTGTAGTTTCGTCAAACCCAAAGTTGCAATTACGTAAGCGGCAACAGAACGGAAAGAACTGCCTGGGCCCCTTCTAACAGACAAAAAAAAAAATACAAGTGGCATAAATTTTGCGAGGAACTTCAACGCGGGGAGCGATTAGAAATAAAAACGGCAACTTTTTCAATTAGTTGCAGACGTGGAAAGATTTCATAGCCCTCTTTTACCAGTCGGTTTAGCGACTTTACACTTGTGAAAAGATTAAAGGATAAGAGATTCTGTTTTTCCCTCTTTTTTTGGTGGCAGGGGTCGGATTATTCGGACCTCAAGTTGCAGAGATGTTGGCGTAATTTTAAGGGGCACGTTTACCTTTGCTAACTGTGCACTCAACACCACAACTTTCCTTCTGAGTTCTAGTACTAAACCTTTTCACAGTTTTAACGAAATTCAATAAAAAAACAAAAAAAAAACGTTTACTGCTGCTAAGCATTAACCTGCGTAACATGAATTATGTTGCACATAAGCCTTCATTTGATAATTACTATGGACTCTTAAAATTTCTTGGCGTTTGGTATGTTTTAAACGTCAACCATGAAAATTTTTAGCCTACCTCTAAAATCTCAAATAGCGAAAATTTTAGTCAACTTCTTTCGGTGCTTCTTTAAAAAAGAAAACGGACTATTTTGTCAGAAATCTTAAAAACAGATTTTTTTTAAAAAGAAAATGTTACCTTTTTTTTAGAAGTTCAACTTGCAAAAACCGCCAATTTTGTAGAATTGCTAGGAGAACGTTCCTGATGGTTTTAAAAGATTTTCACTACAGATAAGCGTCAAATCCAAAGAATTTCGTCTAGATATGACCTTACTGTATCTCGTAAGGGATTTAGTAGGTATTTCAAAAACAAACTTTCGGTGTATTTGAAAGGAACGTTATGATATTTTTTGTGATCCCTATAGATCCCTCGGTGACGTAACCTCTCCTCTCTCTCTCTGTCCTTTTGTCAACATGCGATCCATCAATTTCCCCATTCTCTTTCGTTATTTACAGTCCTCTTTTATTTTTAATTCGCTCGGTCAATAATATGATATGTGTTGACCAATCCGTCTTTGCCAAGGAGTAACCCCTTGGGCCGCAAAAGCGATAGTCAGTCAATTATAGGGCGACCACAGGAGGGCAGTTCCCCCCCCCAACCCCCCTCCCACCTGGGTTACTTAATTAGCCTGTTTGAAATATCATGCGATGCGAGCTGCTTACTATTTTATGCATTTACCTGTGATTATCCGTCTCTATTCGTATTAAAATTCTATTAGTTTTGCGAGTTTTCTAGTCGTTTTATATGTTTTTGGGGACTGAAATGTATATCATTAAACCCTTTCCTCCCCGGGAGGTGCTTCTGAAAAGGTTGTGTTTTAAAGGAAAAACATTTTCTTTGGCAAGTGTGAAACAGCAGTTTAAATTTGTTGGGAACTTTTCGTTTGTGGTCAAAAACTTTGCCGTTTTATGTAATTTCCTGATAATGTTTGAAGAAATTAAAGTATGAAAAGAAATGCCTTGGGCATAAGTTAACCCTCTTAGTAGAAATCTCAAGTGATAGATTTATCAAATTTTTAATCAGCCCCCACCATATTCAAAAGAATTTTTCAAAACGTCATCTTGCAGAACTTTAATTATTGTGAGCTTTAAGATAAATCTTGAGTTAAGGCCTAAATAAACATTTCATAATCTGATTTTGTTTTTATTATATTGCTTTAACAAACTACTTTTGATTTGAAGGTCAGTGCTTACATCTTTCAAAAAATTAAACAGCTTTTTATTGTTTGAAATTTTGGGTCATTTGTCGTATTATATTTTTTTATTCAATATTTATGCCTTAAAAGGGTATTTCCTTTGTTAAATGAAATACAGGAGCAGTGCGTATAGAAGTTTAGCACAGATCTTAAAGAACGATATTACATGACTTGCCACTTAAGAAAAATGGAGCAGTAAGCAGCTTAATGAACCGTAAACTTATTAACTGTGTCATAAATTTGCCATGAGCTTTACTGCGAACGGATGTACGTCGTTTGCGAAATACACAAACGCTCATGAGTAACGTCATAGATTGCGCACAACTCATGACCTACCAGCTAACCTAGCTTTGCTTAACTTAACCTCAGTGACCTTTTATAAAGCACTGTACATAGTAAACGACCAAACTCTCACTTAATTTTGGCTTATTTCTCAGAAAAGTACAACCGCAATTTCTCCTGAAACAAGATATAAACTTTTTTTGTGCTGTAGTCTCTATTTCAACATGATTTTGAGCAAAAAAAATGTTATCTTTTTTAAACATAAATCTTGAAAGCATATTCTCTAGACGTAATTATTGCCTAAACGAACCAGGGTTGCCGAAAACATTCGGTTTGCCAAAATGCACAATGTACATGCGTGAAAAAAAATATTTTTTTTTAATAATTAAAAACTACTTATTGCTCAAGTACGTCTTATGTTTGTACTCCAAACATAGGTCTGATGTGAGCTATCTCTATAAAATAAATGAAAGCAAATTTTCTAAACTACGAGCAACGTTGGTTTTTCGCAGGTATTGCGAGCATGAGAATCGGAGTTGTCGGCAAATTACCTAATTTGGAGATTCGGGGAGGCTATTCTAAGCTTTATCTCTGAATCGCGAAAAGTTAAACTTCCTCTGTTGACCGATTACTCCGCCTCGTGGTATTGGGCACGCCGGCTCGGGATTTCCCTAGGAACCACTCTAGTCATACTCTTTCGCTTCCTTTCGTGTACTTTTCGCGGCCCAACTGCACACTTTTGCCAAGGGCTCCCCCCTCTTGCTCCAACCCCCTGCCCCGCTGCCCTCCCACTCCACCCTCCCTGGAATTAGCGAGATTTTGTACATTCACTGAAAAGGTAAGGGTAAGCAGTCAGCGACGGTATTGTTCGAATGCTATGATCATTAAAGTATTACGGACTGTGCCAGTTTACTCGCATTCATAATAGCTGCGTTTTCCATCTCTATTCACAATTCTTGTTAGATTTCGTTATTCTATGTTTCGTTTTTTTTTCATATATTTTTATAACATTTCCGATTACACTTTATGGATTTTAAACCACAACTTTTGTATACCTTTTGTTGATCGAAGTATTCTGTAGTAAAGTCCAAAGATAACATTGTAAATCGAAGTATGGAACATATTTTTGCGTCGTGGATGCTGTGTGCTTCCGAGAATTTCTGTCATGTTTCTTGGATTTGGTAAATTTCCCGATTCCCGTCTCTTTTCTTGACTCGTCCTGATAGCTCCATTTTTTTCTTTTTTTTTTTTCTTTTGAGTGATTTTACACTTTTAAGATTCAGATCCTGTCGCTCCCGAAGCAGTTTTTATCACTTCTCACTGCTTTCTCGGCACTTCCGAATCTTTACTCATTATGCTTTCCCCGGAAGATAGTTTTTGATAGAGCCCTGAGAGATAGAGAGGCGCAAATGGTGACCCCTACCACGGGGGCCGCCATGACAGGCCCAATGTGTAGGTACAGTATTCCTTACGAGAATTAGGGCTCAATAGGTTAACCAAGGTTAACTTAGGTTAGGTTTCGTGTCTCGCTCGGCTTATTGTGAGCGTTAAAAGAATACAAGACGTACAAAATCCAACATACGATTCACATTGAAAAGAGAAATGCTTTTCGAAGAATGTCGTTCCGCTCCTGAATTTTCGTGCGCAAAAGAAAGTTTTCCTGAAGCCAATTGTGATGTTGCACTGAAAGGAGACGAGGGCCCTGCGACCGAGTCGAGCCCGATGGCCCCACCCCACAGCCTTTCCGTAGTTGGCCGCGGCCGCGACTAAGCCGCGACGGGGGCGCTTGAGCGCGACGACGGGATCGCTTTGGCGAAACGCCGCGCCACGCCGGGGGAGTGTCCCACCACACTGACCCTGTAAACAAGTTATTTATGTGAGTAGTGTGGTCATCGGAAGACGAGCCGTCAGCTGATCGGGAACTGCGAACAACGCGACTATTAATACACCTCGTCACCTTACAGTTAAACTCATATCTGTCGCACGGAGACTACGCGCTAAAGATTGTACTTTTTTTGTTTCGTTATTTTCTTTTTGTGAGCGTTTTTCATTAATTTTAATTTTGTGTGTGTAGACCACGGTTTTTGGTAATACCTCTGTTGATTGCTGGACTAATGTTTTACTTTTTTCTTCAATTTTTATTTTTATTATTTTTTTATGGTCAAAGTAACTATTTACACGTGTGCTCCATTTAAAATGTATTGGGTTGTTTTCCGTGCGTTCAAGTTACCCCCCATTAAAAGTGCATTAGGTCTGTTGCCGTGAAGTCTCCCTTGTATTAACATAGGCGTGCGAATAGAACTGACCCTTTATTATTTGCCTCTCTGAGTTTTAAGAATTTCATTTTTCTGCCCTGGTTCATTAAAGTTTAAAAAAATATATACAAAAAAAAACTCCCATCCGTTGAGGTTGACCTAGGTTTGGGTCTCCAGGTAAGGTAACCTGGGTGATTGCCCGCTTCGGTGCTGCCGCTCACCTTGGCTACCCGTTAGGTACCTTTTCGATTTTGGTTAGGTTGCCTTTTCGAAAAAAGCTACAAGAGGAAGAAATCAAAACCTGTAAAATTTTAAGTACGATTTCATTCCGTCTCTTGAAACATCGTCTTCCCTAAACCAGCCGCGAAATCCAGCAAAAAGAGACAAACTTAAAATCGAAAGATATCACAAATCATGACAGATGCGGGAAGAAGTGCTTCATTTAAATCATTTTTGCGGTAAAAGATGGCGTTGCGCTGCCAATCCACGAAACGGATTCTGTCTGCCGCGCACGGAAGCCGAGGCAAGCTATTTCGACGGACGCGACCGATCTGTCTGCCATCCGAGACGCGAGGGGGCGCCACTGCGCCCGGCGCGGCGCCACAATCAAAGGGGGCTACGTGAAGAGGGGAAGTATGGGTCCATACTGAATCCGGGGGGCAGCTTTTCCCCACATCCTGTGACCAACAGTTCGACTTCATGTTTCCTAACAGCATTAACGTTGGGTGCTTAATTACTACTAATCAAACATAACCTAACAAACCTAGGTTTTTTTCGTGCCTAGCAGAGCTTACAATGAGCCAAAGGTGTAAATCTGCCCGTACCTGGTCATGGCCGAAAAAATATATTAAAAAAACTAAATACCTTTATTAAAGTTAAATGTGGCAGATTATTGTTTCTTGAAAAAAATCGCATAGCGCAATCATTGCCTACGCAACTCGATCAACTTGTAACGTCATGACTGTAAACATAAAAAAGGCTTGCTTAAAAATTTACTTAGTCTTTAATTGAAAATATCTCATTGTTCATTATTTAGGGCGATTAATGCGAGCACAATATCTGAGACCAAGGCATGATTGTCGCTTTCTCCAATGAATATTGTTCAAGGAAAGTTTGACAAAGTTTCTCTGTGAAACAAAAAGTTTTTTCCTCGGGCGCGTAAGGAGGTTTTAGCTAAATGCCTGCTCAAGTTTTCCCATTCTTGGGTCTGTCGCTTACACCAGGAGCTGTCATGTCACTAAACTACGTAAATTAGCTAATATTGAACCTCTTTTGTTTTCTTTTATGGAATCTCTTAGAGGAACTTTCTCTGCGTTTTAATACGCAAAGCCAGGCTGTGAAAGCACAAAGTGACGGAACTGCATTCAACACCTAAAGCCAAGCTTACAACTAAATTAGATACGACACTGACGTCACTCTTCTTTCACCCTGGGGTATAACTCCTTACAAAAAAAATAATAAAAAAAGCACCGCCGGGCAGACTCTTTTAGGATACCGGGAAGATTGGTCACAGGAAAATTTAGGTCAGGAGAGGTTATCCTAGGTTAGGTAACGCCAGGTTAGGTAACTCTAGATTAGGTAACGCAAGGTTAGGTAACGCTAGGTTAGGTAACGCTAGGTTAGGTAACGCTAGG
>Ga0058701_10001877_pt1 | contig 15387 bp, 7 predicted proteins | sample AgamicOrMae_FD_97039 | JGI IMG/M metagenome (GOLD analysis project Ga0058701, IMG submission 97039) | Agave microbial communities from Guanajuato, Mexico - Or.Ma.e | ecosystem: Host-associated > Plants > Phyllosphere > Phylloplane/Leaf | place: Guanajuato, Mexico | collected 2012-06-04
TACTATGTCAAAATTACAATTTTTATATGGTTACATAGTTAAGAAAAAAATTGTAATGGTGACAAGAAAATTGTAAAGGACGACAAAGAATGTTTGTTATTTCAACAGATACTAACGGTTGTGGTCTGTATATGAACAAAGCGCGGTTGTCAGTGTCACAGATATTTGTTACAGTAACAAAGTTATTTTTTTGGCGTGTAAATAAATCTTATCAACTTCAGGTGGCCCAAGTTACTATTAGCTTCCATAACAATAAAGAGCAAATAGTTGATGCGGCTGTGTTATCAAAAGTCTCCCGACTAAAAACCCGTCCACACCTGACCGTCGCAGTCACAGTAGATGCGACTTCAACTCCGACCACCCAGAACCAATTAAGGAGGACAAAAGAGCGGAGCTACCCCGAGCCAAGAAGCCGTGTAATTTGCTCGAAAACGAGTACCCAAAGGGTTATGTGGGTACCCTTCCGGCGAGATGTATCTTGGGGGGGAAATCTGGGACGATAATGCATCTGCGAGCGTAGCGGCTATTGGTTTTACGACTAACACCCCACATTATTAAACTACACTGTCAATTCCATACGATGCTCTCTGGTATTCCACCTCATCCGTCACAGCGTCAAACGGACAAAAAAGAGGGGCACAAGACACACTAGGATTAAAACCTATCAGTTACCAAACCTGATGCTGCTTACTTATCAGAGGCAGCAATAGCCATCTAGTAAGCGGCATTAGGCTTAGCGACAGTGCACCCGTCTTAAAGAATGCTTTACCTGTTTTGGGTGTGAATCTAAAACAGGGAAAGTATACGTATTTCGGTAAGTTTTCAAGATAGATTTATGTTCAGCCAAATAATTTAATAGGTCTCAGCGAGAGCTTTCCATTGATGTGGCTTAACATAGGTCTACGTTGGAAAATAAGGGAGTAGAACGTATTTTGGTTATTTTTAAAGATAGACCTATGTTCAGCCATATCGTTCAAAAGGTCTCGGTGAGAGCTTTCCATTGATATGGCTCAACATCGGTCTACCTAGAAAAATAAGGGAGAAGTGCGTATTTTGGTTTTTTTTCAAGATAGACCTATGTTCAGCCATATCGTTCAAAAGGTCTTGGCGAGAGCTTTCCATTGATGTGGTTGGCCATAGGTCTAAATTAAAAAAATACCAAAATACGTACTACCCCATAAAAGTATCATATAACCAAAGCAGGTACAGAACTTCCCAAAACGTCGGTATTCCGTTTTTACTGTGCGGTAAAATGCACGTTACCTAACCCCGGTCTCCGTAGCCTTGGTTTCACCTACGTGATTCGACTTCAGCCCTTATAATGCAATAAAGTCATTAACCGGGTGGAACAGAAGTCAAAGAAAATGCCACCTTGAAATGGGTATGTTGGTTTTCGGATTGCTACCTCGGATCATTAATTAAACCTATGTCCCGAAAAAAGGTCGCATTTTTTCATTTGTTTATTTTAAGCGGAAGGATGACCAGGTCCATCGCGTCTTTTGATAAGCAAATCGTTGATTAATGGACGATAGTCAAAACTGCGCAATCATTTCATCAAGATAGTTGTTAGAATGATTCGCTCATTCAGTTGTGGAGTCACTCAAATGTTCAAATCGATTTTACACTTATCGCCAACTGCTCATCGTCTTCGATCAATACACAGCTGCAAACCCATTAGGCCTCACGGAAACTACTTTGAAAATTTTAACTACACTTATACAAGATTTTCGCCGATTTCTTTAGTATCACTTTTTTTGGTGTGTGTCTAAGTTAGGGGGCACAGTAAAAACAAAACTTCCGTTTTGGGGAATGTTCTACCTGTTTTGGGAATGAGACTAAAACGGGGGTAGTGCGTATTTTAGTAATTTTTCAACATAGACCTATGTTCAGCCACATCAATGGAAAGCTCTCGCCGAGACCTTTTGAACGATATGGCTGAACATAGGCCTAACTTAAAATGTAACCAAAATACATACCACATCCGTTTGGGTTTCACACCCAAACCAGGTATAGCATTCCACAGAACGGGATTTTGCTTTTACTGTGTGGCTGAACAAAAAAGCTATCGTAAAATAGGACGGTATGAAAATCGGGTTGGCGACTGATTGAAGGAACACAACAGATGTAAAATCCAACGTAATTACTTAACAGTGCTCACAAAATCAACGTCCACCGAAACGGTGGAGACTTGAACGAGCGGTCGGTCAGACAACACGCACCACACGGCTGTCAAGTTGGTGGCCTACCTTTTGGCGGCGTGGCCAGGCCTGAGGCTCCGCGTCGGCCAGCCATCAAGCGGCCGTTAAAATGTTGTCTTGAGATAGCGGAATGAATGAGGTTGCTTTTATTACTGTTTCGACGCTGCCTTATCAAATCCCTTTACGAGGTTACGACGTCATAATGATAAGCAACCGGCAACCGGATCGGCACGGAAATTTGAATGGACGTCGGGAAAAAACGACGATTGTTGCTGTAACAGAACACGGTGAGTGTAAGGGACCTAAAGAGTGCGATTTTTGGACGGTTCCCTCTCTTGCACTTGCCACAAATGTTATTGTTGTGATAACAACCTGGCTTACAAGCGCTATAACACTTGTAGCTACCACGGAAAGCGGAACTGTCCAAAAAGTTGTTGTTGAGACTTGCATTACACGGTTCATAAGAAAGCCCATTTTCTGCGTGAAGTAGGCCAACTTATTTCGGTCACCATAATTACTTTTTTTCTATTTTGTGACTTAGATTGTTTACCTTAATGAGCTTCTGTTAAGTTAATGATGCGAAACTAAAAAACGAAACTTGAAATAGTCTACTCCTTACGTAGTGTTCTAGAAAAACCTTGCTAAAATTAGGTTAATTTTTTAGGCACAATAACCAAGTAACCTCCATATAACGCTCCTACGATGCCTTATAGATCTTGCCTAGCGCGAGCCTAGGTAAAGGATTTTTCTTGGGAAGGTAATTGCGCTAACGAACTGATAAGAGCAACATACAAAAATTCGTTAGAACAACATATTTAGGCTTTCATTTTGAGTACTGTTACAGCAACAAACTTCTTCTTTACGGCAACTAGATCGGCTGAGAAACTTGATTTGCCGGCAACACGATAAGTTGCGCAGGTCATCCTTCGTACAAAGTGATGTCACGCTGACTAAAAGGAATTGTCTCCGACATGGGTATGACTGCGCAGTTCCTCTTAACATGCTCCGTCGCTGTGGGCTATTGTTAAAAATTCCTGCTTGAAAATATTATCACTGATCAGGCCGACCCGCCGTTCTGGAGACGGAAAAGGGAAGGACGTTGTCCTTAACTGGTTCGTAGGTACCCAAAGAACGCTTTAAAAATATTTAACAATTACAGAGAAGCTCGTTCATACGCTAACCCTCATATTGCAAAATAACGCCAATGACTATTTTTATTTTTTCGGGGGTGTTGCTATTGACCCGACATGTACTTGTACGCACGGAACCAACTTATGCATTTTAAATGGGAGGTGACTTGAACGCTCGGAACCCTACCTAGTACATTTTAGGGAGTGTCTATTGACACGACTGCCCCATTTGAAATGTATTAGGTTGGGTTCCGTGCGTTCAAGTCACCTCCCATTTAAAATGCATTATGTTGGTTCCGTGTGTTCAAGTCTCCCTATATTAATGCATGTAGAGTCAATAGCAAAACCCTGCATTTTAAATGCGACAGTCGGGTCGATAGACACTAGTAAATTCCTGTTCTTGGGGGGGTCTTGGATTTTTCTGCCAATTATGAACCCGCTTATAATGATATTACACGCCAAATTACTTCCAGCGGTCCAATAGGATTCATCTTAAACTGAGTCCTTACATTTTTTGGGGGCTTTTGCTTTTTTCTTTGCAAAAATAACAAAAAAATAGGGAAAAATAGCTGCAAAAAACTTCTAAAAAGATACTGCGAAATTAAACTGTTTAGAAATGAATAACTACAAAAAAGATACTGCAAATTGAACAGTTTAGAAATTACTTACTGAAAAAAAATGCTAAAGAGATACTGCAAATTGGACCGTTTAGAAATTTGATCAATCCTACCAAAAGCGAGACTTCGCCAGAAAAATGCATAAAAAGAGAAAAGTGTCAGTCAAAAAAAAAGGAAAACGCCGTAAATTGGAATAAAGTTTTACAAGCGCGGTGCGGCGATGTTGATACGGCCAGGAAGGCAGACTGGCATGCAGACAGGCTTGTCTCGTATTCAAATAATGAAAAATTGACTCGCATCACATTGCGTCGGATTCAGACAATGCAAACAGGGTAATTAGAAGGATGTTAATTGCCTCACGAAGAATCACCTCCGTTTTCAACTCCCGGTGTCTTTATTGCCTTAATCACCCGCGTTGCGCCGCGCGCTCCGTCCGCCGCCATTGTTGCCACATTTCGTCTTTAAGCGCACTTAACTCACTAAGCTATCAACATTAGCTGGTAAGCCCTGTTTCTGGATTACCCACATCGCGAGCGATACAAAAATGTAAACCAGGCTGGACTATTATCCCTAAATTTCCCGTTAACTGCGATTACGTTTATTAACTCACTACCGCCCAGCGATGTTATTCGGAAGCAGAAAAAAAAGTTTACAAGATCTTTCCAGTTTAGTATTGTCACAATAAAAAAATATCAAACCCCCTAGAAACCAGAAATTAATTTATTTCGGCATTTCCCAAAGCTTAAAATTGCGTACTTCAATGGAAAAAGCCCTTTGATTTTTTCTTGAGTTAATATCACTCCGAATACTTTGGGCTGTTATGGGTAAACCAGAGCGAAATCTGGCAGCACTATTAGGTGCGCTTTTCCTCGCTCCATTAAGGCTCCGTTGATCATACGTGGAACACAAGTATGGTAACTTTTCACATTTGCGATTGGAAAGCCTGTGAAAACAAATTGATGTGCGAATTTGAGTACACGCCCATTTTCTCAACAAGACTCGGTCTGAGACGGACAAGCGTTGCGTCTCCAAGCCACCCTCGGGGAAGCGCACTGCGCTGTCCTCTCTCGACGAGGACGTGTTAGCAAGTCGACAAGCAAACGCCGGAGGGCCGGTTGCCCTCCTCTTCCCCTTTTTCGGCCACGCTCCTGTTTAGCATTCCCTTGGTCTCGGTGCGCTCCGCAGCGCCGCTAAATTCCGGCAGTAAAAAAGCGAAAAATTCAAGCGGCTTAGCGGGATTCTTCATCACCTGTCAGCACCACGTTACCTCCTCAAATACTGGAAGGGGGACTCCGAAATTAGTGTGTGAAAATCGCTGCTTTGCGGTATTTACGTTGGGAGACTTCGACGCACGCGTCGACCACCACAGACAGGAATGCTTCAAGGAAGAGACTTTAACGAACGCGTCGCTCCCCACAGACAAGAATAAAGAGGAGACTTTAATGCACGTGTCGACCACCACAGACAATAATGTTTCAAGGAAGAGACTTAAACGAACGTGTCGCTCCCATCAGACAAGAATAGGAGACTTTAACGCACGCGTCGACCACCACAGACATGAATGCTTCAAGGAAGAGACTTTAACGAACGTGTCGCTCCCCACAGACAAGAGAATAAAGAGGTGACTTTAATGCACGTGTCGACCACCACAGACAGGGACGTTTCAAGGAAGAGACTTAACCGAACATGTCGCTCCTTATAGGCAAGAATACATAACGCACGCGTCGACTACCACAGACAGGAATGCTTTAAGGAAGACACTTTAATGAACGTGTCGCTCACTATAGACATAAATGAAGAGGAAAGAGTAGGCCACGATTTAGCGATTATATATTTGAGGGTCATCGGTTCGTACAAAAACAATATCTAAACGAATGAAGCTAACTAACAAAAATATTGAAATTTCGCATAATTTTCAGTGAATTTTTTCTTGATTTCCATTGTTTCACAGAATTCCCAATGAAATTTTCCAGCATTTCCCAAGGGACCTCCATCACTGAATAACCAGTGATTGATCACTAGTCCTTGCTAGGAGTGTACGATAATAAACCCGCCAAACAAGATGTTGTTTACTATAAAAGCTAATCCAATTTGTGGGTTGAAATACGCGCGCATTTGTCGGCAGCGCGAGTCGCGGATTGGTCTTGAAAAGCAGTTCTATTTGTAGGGCAAGGAGGAGCAGAGCAGCGCAGCGGCAAGCGCTCCGTGAATATTAATGGGATGAAATCTCGGGATGAAAATCCGTTCCGAAGAAGCGGCTTTTAACGCGCGTCGCAGCTCGCGCCTTGTTGACAGGGGGGCGGCAACCGAGCGTACCTCCTCAGCCGCCAACGTGTCAAATATGACCTCTCAACGGTAGCAGCAATTTTCATACCGTTCCTTCGCGTCAGGCCGCAGCCTCTCGGCGACCCAGCATCACCAATTAAAGACCACTTAGTGGACCCGATTTCAGTTCCCAAAATATTTTCTGTTAACAGATCTTCGTTCGGGAGAGATGATCGGAGCTCGGCGTCAGCAAGTGTTGAGATGCCTTAAGTTCACCGACACAGACTTGGAGAAACATGAGATTAGGCTAACTGAATTCGATAGGACATAACTCTAAACTTGAATCAGTCGGTATGTCCGGTGAAAATTCACTGAATTCAAGTCAATATAGCACCACTAATTTTTTCAGTGATGCTATATTAACTAATACAGTGAATTTTCACTGCATCACAGACATTCACTGATTCAAATTTAGAGCGTTGGAAAGACAAATATGTAGATTCGTCTAGGTTAATCTGGGTTAGCTACAGTTAACCTTGTGCTAATCTTATGAAATCTTGAATAAAGATAATAAAGCTAAATTTAATCTTATTGGGCCTAATACAACTTAGACTTCAAAAAAATGAGAGGATGATGGGCCGTATCGACCAAAATACTAGAAATAGATCAATCTATCGTCTTGGCTTAATGACAAAGCGCTTGCACAAAGTTCGCGTTCTTAAACGTGTGCGGTTCAATCCCGATCATACTCATATTATTTGCTATTTTTTTAAGATGTTTTAATTACAGCTTATTTTCGTCGCTCCCTCGATTGCAAGAAAATTGTTCCATGAAAACCTGTGATACTGGCGTATCTAACAACGAACCCCCGTACCCCCTTGAAAATGAAAATGTCGCCCTTCGCTCAAACGAGACCTAAAAAGAAAGATATTGGCCAAGTATTAATGGACATCAGATCTGATTGACTGGCGTGGCGTCAAGTCGAGAAATGCCCTCTGTGGATGAGTCATCGGTTCAATGAACCTACCAGGAAATATGCTCCTGTACCCCCGACCAAAAATCAATGAACTACTTTCTCAAACAAAAGGGGCACTCAGATTTTTATGTTCTTTTCCCCTACTCCTTCCGTTTAACCTCTCGTCGCCAAGCTAAACGGGGCAACTCTTGCGGCAATCAACCTATGTAAACGTAGCCTAAACCATGAAATTTAATAGCGTTACTCATAATACAATGAAACCTTTAACGATCTTGAATCACGGCAATGGGAAATTAAACCTTTGAAAGAAGGAGTGCACGAGTGGGTTAGCAATAATGCACTACTGAAACGCAATTCACCAATTGATAATTTTTGCCTAATATTTTTAAGCTATTCTTAGAAATTAGGAGTTTAAAACAGCTCAAAAATAAAAAGTATTGACATGTTAGTGTAAGAAATTCCTCGTCAAATTATTTTAAAAAAACGATGAACTTTGACAGGGGAAAAAGCTTATTTAGCAGTCTTTATTGCCAAGTAATTACTTTTAAAAAACTATTCAGACGGAAAAAAAGCTTCATTCCAAGAAATATTTCCTTTAGTGGCAGTTGAACTCCAAATATGCCTTAGGTGTGACTAAAATACATGCAGTATTCCCTGTATAAGTTGATCTCTCCATTTCCAAGCAGTGAAAGGATTTTGTCGTTTCCAAGGATGGCACCTTGGGGTGCATGTTTGGACCCACGACCAAGTTTCCCATGTTCCAACTTAAACAGCCAACTCTACTTGGAATTATATCGATAAGCTGAAAAAATTTCTCTCGCATGGGCCGCAATTACCCGAGCGGTCACTCGATAATTAAGCATTATTTTAAAAACGTTTACCAGCACTTAGCCTGCAGGACGTGTCCCCTAATAGCTCTGTTCACATTTCTATTTTCTATCCATTCCAGAGCACATACGCTCGTCCATTATCCTCACAACTAGATTTCTTTAGACTACACAAACACACGAGCAAATCATATCGCCAACTGCAACAAAAGAACTGTACATATACTCTAAATTTGAATCAGTGAGAGTCTAAGATTCATGGAAAATTCACTGAATCCCAGTCAAGATAGCAACACTGAATTTTTTCAGTGGTGCCATACTGACTGAAATTAAGTGATTTTTCTCTGAACCTCAGAGACTCACTGATTCAAATTCAGAGTGGATACGTCAATCATTTAACGAGCATACTAAAGGGAATATCACCTTCATATGATCTAATCTAACGTATAAACGGTAAAAAGTAACCCCTGTTTTAGGTAGTTTCGCAAGCCTGTTTTGGAAATGAAGGTATAGGAGGGTAAGAGCGCGATTTGGTCATTTTAAAGGATAAATATGCAAACGACTATATCAATCCAAAAATATCATCGAGAGCTCTAAATTGATATGGTTATTCATAGAAGTACCTTAAAAGATAAGAAAATTGCGCTATTCTCCTGTTTTAACTCCATACTTTAAACAGAGGACTACCTAAAAGGTACAGTAGATTAGGAAGGTACAGATTTGTTTTAACATGACGCTAACGGTTGCAATCGATGGAAAAACAGTGGACTTTTGCTTGTTTCGAGAGGATAAAAAGTTTTCAGAAGAATTAGGTGAAATTCTGATTTTTACTGATTTTTTAGGACAAGTGATTTTAAGTACATTTTGCATTTTTTCGGCAAAATTTATTGAGTTTCCGTACAGCCTTAGATTTAAGTCTCGACTGAGGGCTAGTTTCTGCTTTTTTTGCCGGGCTGTTTCAGGTTAAGTAACGATATCCAGTGTAATTCACACTTATGTTCTAGGCAGGAACAATAAAATAAAACAAAAATGTGATCCAAAAACTTTCGTCAGAAATTATTTTGACCCATAACAGTCCAAAGTATTTCGAGTGAAATTCTGTTTTAGAGAAATTAAAAGGATTTTTCCATTAAAGTATACGCAATTTTAAGCTTTGGGAAATGCCAAAATAATTAAATTTGAGGTTTCCAGAGGGGTGATATTTCTTCAATCGTGACAATACTGAACTGAAAAGATCCTCTAAAATATTTTTTTTCTGTTGCCGGACGACATCGCTGGGCGGTAGTGGGTGAAGATGCAGCCAGTCGGTTTTTCGAGTTGCGATCGCATGGGCGCGGCCGGGTCGCCGGCGCACCGGGCCAGACCCGGTCAAACCGGAACGGGCCGGCAACCCGACGGGAACCTGTTATGCGCGAATTTATTGTCAGTTCCGCCGCGAAACATTGCGAGAACAGTTTGTGAGGGCAATCGTACAGCTCCAACTTCGACCCGGCCAATTTTGGTTGTCAGCGGCTGACGGACGCTCGCTCTTGAAATTTTAAACGATGCACTTTCCTACCTCGCGAGTTTTACCTTTCATCGACGATGGACGGGTATAGCACAGGGCCATAAAGGGCAACTAGCCTCACCTCACCTATCAATGCCAGGCGTCAAGCAGCTTACTAACATCATATACAAAAACGGAGGAAAAATGCGACGCTTAAAAGTAACTGAACGCTTAGCCATGACCAGTGAATTTTCCCTGATTCCTAAGACCACCACGTCAGTGGAAATGCAGTGAAGCTTTCGATGAAAAATTAGTGGAATTTCGCTTGTTTCGAAAGAAAAGGGGTTTTTAGAAGAATTTCGATAAACATCAGTGAGATACTGATTTTTACTGAAATTTTGGGACAACTGATTTCAAGTGCATTTTACCTATTTGCTGCAAAAAAATTTTGAATTTCCGGAATATTTTACTGATTTTTAGTGAAGTTTTACCGATTAAAATAAACTGATTTTGGGCGAGATTTAAACCATTTTTTGGGTGAAAAAAATTGAGAAAATCAGTAAAATTTCACTGATTCTATCATTGCGTTATCAATAAACGTAAACGAACGAATAACAGGACAAATCTTAGTTTAGACCTTCAAGAGGTCTAAATAGAGGCATAAAACCATTTCCCTGAAAATCTTACCTTAAACAACAGCAAATTAAGGCATTAATACGAGATGCCGGTGCTCCATTGCCAAGCGAGCCCACAGCGTTAACAAAGGTATTGGAAAAGATGACACCCATTTCGAAAAGACAATAAATAAACGTAGCTCGCCCTGATTTTTCCCATGGCACCAGCCCATGGGGCTCCAGCTCATATGCCATCAGCCCATACTCATACGGGTCTTAACTGTCGGAGCAGTAATATTTCGAAAAGGTCATCTCCTGGATTCGAATTACCCCCTGGGGTCCATGGAGGGGGGAGACAACGCAGGTTGGGGGGGGGCTCGCGCCTATCCTGGCCGCCCTGGGGGTGCTACACCTCACACCATTTCAATGCTGAATAACCATAAAGCAACTTGTCTCGAGAACTTGTTATAATTTTGATTTGTGTACAGAGCGGATTCTTTACTTTTGACAGCAGCGACGAATCCAATTGTGTTTTTCGGTTTGGGGCTCAACACACGCAACTCCGAAATAATAACCTGAATCTTTTTACTCGTGCTACTTGATATGACTACTGTTCGGGAGACAGATACACTGTAAATTGTAAAAGTTCTCTCAAGTCAGGTCTGTTTGAGTTAAATAGATTTCGGATCAGTAATTTTGGATTACGAAAGGTTGGGTTGAGGAATGCTCGAGTTGGGTTGGGTTAAGGTTGGGTGAGATATCTTGAGGTTATAGGTAAGATTCAGAGAATTTTGGTGACATGAGGGTAGATTACCTTAACAAAAAAAGAAATGCAACCGACTTAATCAAGGTTACAAACCCATTGGACAAGTCAGCCCTCGAGTAAACGGCCCTGGCCTTGCCACCAGAAATTAACTCGAATCGGGTTCAAGGTAGCGTCCAACATTATCACTCCATCCACGAATCAATAGAAAACCTTCACACCCCCGAAAATAAAGAGGCTATTGTCCCCAACAAAGATGGAGTCTACTTAGGAGACATCCCCCACAAGAGCCCCCTGAGAGCCACACACGACGACCTTCCGTGTCGCAGCCACGCGACCTCGAGCCCACTGCACCCTCAACGACCCGTTTCTCGGAAACTGAAAGCGATCCGTAATTTTCGGAGTCAAACTTTGGCATTGAGCAGAAACGCACCATTATTACGTGATCTTAAAAACATACGCAAGTTACATTTGTAGATATTCTAATAAAACAAATGGGAACAATACAAAAGCACATTTTTTATCAGGGAGATTTCGATGGATGTATGTTATACACCAGGTGTTGAACCGTCGGTCAGAAAGTACGCTAAAAGTACGAAAGTAAGTTCTTTTAAAGGCCATGTTTGTATGAGGAGACTTAACGGGATTTAGAACCCTGTTAAAATCACATGAATTGAGGTCGTATTGTATACGGAGACTTCAACGCACGTGCGTAAAGCACGTGTATTTCGGTCGTGTTTGTATGAGACTTCAACGCACGTACTTTAAAACACGTGTCCCATGGACGAGTATAACGTGAAAGGGTAGGCCGCAATGTACGTACACGTACAGTATGCGAGACTTCAACGCTTCTGTGGAACACCACACTGTAAGAACACACAGCAAGTACAAAGCACCACAGACAAGCATGAATTTCTATAGAGAGACTAAACGGCACGTGTAGAACACTGCAGTATACGTAACAAACTGTTTTAGTTTGTTCTATCCAAACTTGATATACCATTGAGAAATACACGGCGGAGAACATGATGGCTCTGAGCAACGTCCATTATCAATTTCCGCTAATATTCCAGACATTTACCAGGTAACCCTACTGCAGATGTCCAAGCCAGGTTGAATCCAGACCTTTACTTAGAAAATCAATGCTACTTTTGAAAGGTCGAATACCTTTAGGGTCTTCCTAGCGCAGGACCCTTCCAGCCATTGAAGGAGCTCCTATTCATGAATAGCAGTCCGTTTCGCAATGCATTGTGTCAAAAATCGAGTTCCATATTTTGTTAGTTGAATCAACATCTTGGGGAATAATAAAAACATTTCTTCAGGAGGCATCTCACAATTAAGCGTTCGCAAGTAATCCAGATTGATAACTGAAACCACCCAGAAAGATCAACTGGTTACTTATGCTACGTCCAGTTCTTGTTTATAAATATTTTTAGCTGAAGGTAATCTGACAGGCAGATGGCATCCCTCAGCTGGATACACAGCGCCCTTGGAGGGTAGACAGCGCGGGATTGGCTGGTAAACCTCCACCCTCCCTAAGAAGAGGTAAAAGACTTTTCCGAAATTGACAGCTAAGGGTTGAAGGATGCGGGCAAGCGCTAGCGGTCTTGTTTGCTCGTTAGTGCGGGTGGAAATTTATTTTTGTGGGTGTTTATTGGCTTGTCAGATTTTGTGATTTATGCTACCGAGATTTGTTTATTGGTCTGGAGGGCCTAATTTTTTGAGCGGGTAGAGAATTGAGTCACGAGAAGGACACGTTTCCCGTTGTAGGAACAAAACCTTTTGTGGGGCTGGACAGCTGTCCTTTCTTATAACGTCTTCCTTTTGACCTGCGACTTCGACTTTTCAAGGCCGTGAGTTTTGCTTCAAGGACGAACAGCAAGAAGTCAACCAAATACAAACCAATAAAGGTGTGTAAATAGTTCTCCCTACCAAGTCTTGACCTTCCAGATTCGCGCGTTTGGCATATCAGCTAGACGGACACCGTTAATGGTTCACAAACGAATCCCTTTCGATTTAATACAGCACTTTCTTACAAATGTTGACATAAATTAGAGCATTGAAGGGTTGGCTGTTTTTATGATTACTCAACTCATGTCCCTGCACAGATCTCGCGCTGACACAATACATGCGTGACGTTTAAAACGCTATTCGAACGTTCTGTTCAAATTTCCATTACTTGATAAATTGTCTTTGGCGGGACAAGTCATCATTGTAATCAAAAAGAAGGAAAACCCGTGAAATGTCTCTTTGCACTAGCCCTTTGCAAATAATCTTGCCAAAAAAGTCAGTTTCAAACAGGCGGTATCTTGCTGGAAACCTCAACACCATACATCAGGATTTCAAAAATATCAGCCGGATATCAGTGGCATGTTAGACGGATATCAAGAGAAAATTTACCATATTCAATCAAAAAGTCTGATTTCAGCAGAATCTAGAAAAATATCTGCTCGACAAACCTGCTTATTAGCCAGATATTAGAGGACAGAAGTCAGAGAGAAAAATCTCGGAAATCCGCTAAAAAAACAGACATGTTTCGACCGTATCCAACAGCCAGATATCAACCGTATATCAGCCGGATATCAAGGCCTTTTGTACACTAAATATCATGAGTCGTCACCCCTTGGTTTCAAATGATTCGATTCCAGCGTTTGTTTGTAATGACGTATCTAGCGGAAAATTTCGAGATACTTCACTATCTAGAACGTAACTCGAGTCAAAAATAGATACTACTACAACTCATACTATTATATATGAATGCTGCTTTATATCGTTTAGGTGCTGAAAATTAAACGAATGTGTGTGGCCGCATTTTCTTCAGTCCTTGTCATATAACAATTTTGAAACTTCGTAATGAAGCAGTTTCAATAGGCATTTTTAAAACCACCCCTTTTCCCGTTTTTGATTCATCGAGGAGGGCCTATTTAAGGACGGTTTATTTAATTTCTTCTGTTAAAACGGCTGAAAGACTAATAAATGCTGGCCGTTTGCGAGTGATATAAGGGTCCTAAAAGGCAGAGACCGATTGAATTCAGTAATAAATTGGCTTATGCAATCTCTTAATTGTAGTTGGCGTGCTTCTGCCGGGCTAAAGGACATCAATTGCTCTTTGTTAGGTTTTCGACCTAATGACCTGGAAGGTCGCTCTACCCGAAAGCGCATTGTTTGAGCGTATCATTGTTGCTGGGCCAACATAACCCACTTTTCGTGGGTGCCCCGCTTAGGGTCCCATAAATAACGTGCCTTAAAATGGGAAAGGGTTGAAGCCGTGAAATTTCCGTTTAAGGATGGGTGTCCCTGTTTCCGTGCGGATAATTAATGGTCGTAAGATTTCGGTTTCCATAAGTGAAAGTTTGTCTACAGAGTCGCCTTCGGCATACACTAATCATTTATCTTGGGAAACCTTCAAATTTGGTCGCTTGCCGAGACGCGGAATGTACAGTCAACATCTTCAGTCACGCCGCATTCAAATCGCGTGACTTTTATTTTTCCGAAATTTGTGTTGGTAATACTAATGCATTTGAATACGGAAGACCCTGCGCTCCACCAGGTCTTTCCAATGGTATTGCCAACGTAAAATTCACGAATCAAAATATCCCTAGATTTGACACGACGTACGATCTCCACTATACTTAAACGGGACTTGGCCACAAAATTACTCCAACGAAAACGCAACCATACAAAGGCTTCGGTTCACCAAAGAATGCTGACAAATTTTCAATTTCAAACTAAAAGATTTTCTACGATTTCTGCAACGTTTTCCAAGTTTTCTCCTAAGCTTTCATTTGGGCTCTTATCAAAGCCAAAAAAGGGGACTAAAACATAAACAATATTTTAGTTATTTTTTTCAATCGTTAGAAAAATCACACAGTCAAAAAAAAACCTGACAAAAATTGGAAGCGCTAGGAAAAATATCATCATTTTATCCGAGCGTTTCTTTTGTTGTATTTTTTGCTTACCTGGTTAACCTATCCTACATATGCATAACTCTGGTAAACCGAACATAATTCCGCACTTTATAAACAGAACCTCTAGATAATTCCAAACGTGGTAAACCTATCCTACGTCATTTAACCTGGTACACTTAACCTAGGTAAACGTAACCTAGATTAACTTAACCTCGGATAACGCAACCTAGATTAACGTAACCTAGGAACACCCAACCTCAGCGGTTGTATCGCGTTCCACCCCATAATGTGAAAGAAGCTTAAATTGCAGCTGTAACACAAAAGGTAGAAACCTATATTACAGTGAAGGACGAAATTTACCCAGAAACGCGCTTGGCAGAAATGGGTTAAACTTTTTCCAAGGACTCCCATTTGCAATGTTGGTCTGAGTGATCGATTTTGGCGAATCCATCGGAGACCAGAACCCGTTACCCTTTCTGCTACCGTCGCATCGTCCAGCTAAAAGTGCGATGAGGTTGCAATTCTGTTTGCCCAGAGGTCATTATTCACCGCGGGGGGGGGGGGGGCCCCGCGGGCGAAGGGGGCCACCCCCCCCCCGGCAAA
>Ga0058701_10001878_pt1 | contig 15386 bp, 9 predicted proteins | sample AgamicOrMae_FD_97039 | JGI IMG/M metagenome (GOLD analysis project Ga0058701, IMG submission 97039) | Agave microbial communities from Guanajuato, Mexico - Or.Ma.e | ecosystem: Host-associated > Plants > Phyllosphere > Phylloplane/Leaf | place: Guanajuato, Mexico | collected 2012-06-04
AGGGGGGAGGGGGGGTAAAAATGGCCAAAATTTGCGTGACGTACTTTATGGATGACCCCTTAAACTTCGAATAAAGGCAACCCCTTTGAATACATTGTTCTCGTCTTACCTGATTCGGCTTCCAGTACGACTTCGTGACCCCGCTGACCTCCCTGGTGGTGGTCAAGCCGTCCAACAAGCCGGGAGGAGTGGTCACCGAGACCCCGACAGACCCGGCCAGCGACCTCGACGGCGCAGCTGACGACAGCGCTGTCCACGCAGAGGACTTCCCTATGCAGAATAAAATAAGTGAAAGTAAGCCCTTTCACCGATATCTCTAGCTCTAGACCTGGTGAATATTCACCTTCCTCTAGGCTGTTATTTTTGGAGTGTACTTTTTCTGTTGTTCGGAGGAATGTTGCCGGCTGCAAGATGACCATAATCCCGCTGGTAGGCTTGAGTAGGCTAGCGCACACCAATTGAACACGGCGTCGATACACAGAAGAGCGTGAAGCCATTGTTGCCGGATCGCTTTACCGCGGTTATCTCAATAACTGACAGAAATATAAATAGAACTTCAGTATTTTAGAAAAGCGCTTGAGACGGACGATCGAGAAATCGATTATTTGCCTGGATATCTCGAACGGTATTACAGATAACTAGGGTCTAATTAAACGATGTTGTAAATTTGGCATAAATTGTTGGACCTCTTTTTCTGGTTTCAGTGAATTTGGCAAAACCTGGACCAGATCTTCCCATCAGCTTTAAGCCACTTCTACTCGGAGAAGGTAGGTAGAACAGAGCAATACATGAACTTTAAGAGCGTGAGTGTCCACTGCAACCCTCTACACAGAGTTGTATAGCAAGTTGCCTACCCACTCGCTCACGATAGAAAGAGCCAAATAACTAAAGTAAATTTAACAAAAAAACTAAGAATTTCGTTTTTTCAGATCAAGCATTGAACTTGGACGACATCAGGTGGCTTCCAAAGCACATGGATCCACTCGGTCGACTGTTGGTCAATGGGACAGCTTATAATTTGAAAGTACCAACAGATGAGGTAATGCAACGAAATCTCCCCAGCCCAAAACTCCGATAGGATACCGTAGAATACGATACAAAATTCCGTTCGGAATTCATTTCCGATCGGAATTGTCCATCGATTTCCCATCAGAAATCTGATCGAATCTTATTTCCGATCAACTCTTTGATCGCATTTTATTTCCGATCGGATTTGCGGTCGGGTTTTTCTCCATTTTCCGATCGCATCCTATCGTTTTTGATAAAATTTCCGATCGGAAAACCTATCGGAATTTTGGGCTGGGTCCCAAAAAGTGCAGTTGAGAACAGACGTCTGTCGCATTAGAACCGAACGGCTCTAATTTTATAAAAAATTAGTGTTGGTAATAATGTATGTAAATACAAAGGACCTCCAGGTCAGTTCAACGGTATTTCCAACATAAATTTCTCTGAACAAAAGGTCCAGAGATTTAAATGCGACACGACTTAGGATCTCCACATTATACACTCTCGAGCCTTTAATTTTTGTGTTCCACCCTGATTGATAAGCTCATTGTTGTTTGATTCCAGGAGTTGTCTCCAGTAAATAGTACCGCGAAAGGGCAGTGTCCTTCGATACGGTCTTGTCAGCCTCTCGCCAAATGTGTTCAAGCCGCTTTTGTTGATAACTATACTGTTTTCCTCGACTACTTCTGCGTCTTAGGACGGTAAGTTCGATACTGATTTCGCTAGAAATAACACAAGAGATGCTCTAACTTAAGAATACGGTTTCGACGTTTCCGGAAACAAACGAGGAATATCCCAAAGAGAAATCGTTGGTTGAATCGACGTCGATTTGATGTCGATACGTCGGAGCCAGCCCGATGACGATTTTTTTTTTGGAATTTTCAACCAGCTCTTCACTCGCTTAACCCATAACAGCCCAAAGTATTTGGAGAGGAATTCAGCCTAAGAGAGATTGAAAGGATTTTTTCCATTAAAATACGCAATTTTAAGCTTTGGAAAAAGCCTAAATTATTGAATTTTAGGTTCCAGAGGGGTGGTATTTTTTAAATTGTGACAATACTGAACTGAAAAGATCCTATAAATATGTTTTTTTCTGTTACCGAACGGCATCGCTGGGCGGTAGTGGGTTAAAACTGCATTAAAGAGTGTTGTCCCGAGAGAACTGTTTTTTTTTAATAGTACAAGGGAGGTCAAAAAATCTTATGCCATTTCGACGTCGAAACGACGTCAAAGCTACAAGTTCGTCGAAATGTGGTCGAACTTTTTAAAAAGATTTCGTCGATTTCGACTAAAATTTCGATTTTTTTTTCTACCTCCGCTTCGACGTCAAATTGACGTCGATTCGACCAACCATTTCTCAATGGGATTTCTACCACACTGATTATCGTTGGAAAGAACCTACGAGGAAAAAAATAAAAGTCCAACAAATACTCAAGACGTATTATTTCACGACTTTTGCAGAAAAATAGCGTACAATTCAAAGAGCGCAATTAGCTCATTTTAAGCCGAGCGTTTTGTTGGTCGATTTTAAAACATGTCTTCAATTACAGGTGGGCGGGGGTTTGCTGCCCTGCTACGTAATGGACAGCGGTGAGGAAGAGCTGTTCTACCGAACGTGCCATTCAAAAAGACGTTCACGAACAAAATGTAGGAAAAATGCCTTGAACGGCTCCATCTCAGATTATCATTGTGCTCAATTCCCGTCAGCTCGACGAGAGCGCTTGCAGCTCCTGTAATGCCAGATTTCGTGACTTCGACAAATTGAAACACGATTACCTGTTTAACCAGTGGAGATAAGTTAATCCACAGCCTCATCTTTTGATTACTCGGATTTAGAGCGATCCAAAACACACAATACATGGCACATTATCTCAATTGGTTATCGAGTTAACCGCTGTTACTTTGACCCAGCCGCAAAATCTGGCAACACTGCAACCAGTAACGTTCTCCGTCTGCAATTAAAATAGAGCGGCGAGAACAAGCAAACGCATCGGCCAATCGTCGGTTGGGTGTAGATCCATCCGAGGTCCAATCAAAACATTCCGCGCGAAAATTAAGGGCTAAAAACGCGTCTATAAACAACCTAGCTCTAATTGTAAGCCTGGTTTGCCTATAATGATAGCCTAAATTAACCTGGCTCCAAAATAAGGAAGTCTACAATTAGATATAATTAAAATTCCGCATCAGTTTTGATACGGTTAATGACAAGGCTCATATATCCGCTACCGCAAGCCAGGTTTATCAGGAGCTGGTTTGAGTTAAACTACCCTGGACTAAGTAATATTGAATCAAGGCTAAGATTTAGTGTGTCTTGCAAAGAAGAGATATCTTATAGATGTCTAATGCTATGCGAGAAAATAGCAAATGAGGGCAATCGGTGTCTTGTTTCAGATAGTGTCACCCAAATATACAGAGGTTGTGACTTTGTGATAATTGGTTAATCATTAAATTAAAACGTGTATAGGTTACGAGTAGGCCTTAAATCTAAAATAGCGATAAGGCTCGATTTCTGATGAACCAGCTGATTAGAGGTTTGATTAATTCCATATTTTTTCGACGGTAGAGTTTTAATTTATGGTTGCTACTTAAGTTCACTTATTCATCGTCGTTGAAATGTATTTAATTATGGCGAGATAGCCAACGCTAGTTTAGAATAATTAATGCGTAAGGTCGCCATGTTTATAGTTTTTTTCCAAGGTTTGTGCAAGAGAGCTTAACAGAAGGGTATTTTTAAAAAAACAAATCGTCGAGTCTTGGGCTCAAAATTTCATAAGAAGGTAACTTGGAACTGAAGCAAATCTTGCTTTATGCAAAGTTGAGGGCGAAATTTTGTTTGAATAACAAAAAGTGGACATTTTTGTCTTGTACAAGCAAAAGTTTTCGGTGGGTCGGAAGTCCCTAGATGCCACGAGTGGATGACAACATCGCCTCATATTTGCTTGCTGTGTTTTCAGGGCAATGAATGGTGTGTTTTTTCCCGATGTACAAAACATGGGTTTTGATTAAAGTATAAAAATCGCCGTCATCGGCTTTTAATGTTAATTTGACGTGAAATAACAAGTCAGCAGTCCAGTTCCTCCTCTACAATTTAATGTCACACAGCTGTGAGTACAGTAGTTGTTTTTTCACGCAAGTTACTCCTTTTAACAAACAGAAGGAGAACTACCTTTATCGGCTGATTCTACTCGAAACACATTTTTCTCCGGATGCAAAACAACACAAAAATGGCCAAGCACAACGCAAACAATATGTCAAAGAATATTTTGATAAACACACAACAAATTTTTGCCAAATTTTGCAATCGAACCGTAACAATATCACTAACGATAAAAAAAGAAGTGAAAGGTTAATGAAGAAAAAAAGAAAAACAAACTCGCTTACACGGAAAACAAAAACATAATCGGCATCTCTTTTTGCGATATGAGTGACGCAAGCACAGTATACGCCATAAATGTCGTCATGAAATAGAAATTAAAATGATCATCTCTGTTTACGATCAGGGTTACATTACTAATGCCAAAATTCAAATAAAGGTAATAAATTATAAACAAAATTGATGATAAATAGTTACAAATTAAATTGAACACTGGCAAGACGGATATAGATAACACTTCCTGCGAAAAAATTACAAATAATACACACCGTAAAGGTCATAGTAAAATATCAATTACCGTAAAAAGAGTATCAAAGTTTAGATTTCATATTCACATAACGTTTATGAAATACGATCAAATAAATAAGTTACATAAATAAATAAGTATAAATAAGTTAAATAAATAAATTAACATAAAACTGGGAACGGAAACAGAAAAGCCGTATAAATAGTGATCAGTAACACCTTATTCAAAACTTTACTTTCTTGCAAAGTAAATACAAGTGCAAGCGATGAAAGCCAAAGTAAAATATCACGAAAAATGAGTAGCATTGCTTAATATCAAGGGTTCAAAAGTATCTTTATATTATGATAATTTATCGTCATTTTTTTAATAAAAAGCGGTAATTTTTGTCGGTAAGTACACAATATAAACCATTGAGATCAAGCGACCATAAGTCTTTTTTACATCTAATCTATGTACAAGAGTTCGTGAGAAAGAAAAGCCATGATTCTGATTGGTGAAATCATGTTTGATCACAATTAGTGAGCGATTAACTACTAAAGCTACACTGTAACAATTATTTTATGGAATGCTAGCGGTTGAACTCTCGTCAGCTGTTAAAAAATGAGCTGTTTTCTGCACGACCATCCAAGAAACATAATCAGCATACCTATACTTAGTCCAAGGAAACGGAAATTTTCTTATAGCTCATTTTTAGGGTGCAATAACAAACTGTCAGATCGTGCAAAAACATGTACAGCACGAATCAGTGGAAAGACAAAACATCCAAGAAAGCAATCAGCGCTTTTTTTTTCTTTTCTCTTTTTTTTGTGCATCTGAATACTAAGATATTTTTAGAAGTAAATGAAACTGGTTCCAGGAAACACCACAATCAATTCACTAACATTAGAAGTATTGTCAATATTGAAAGTCACGGGTGTCACATAATGATATTGGTTTTCAGGTCCAGAGGATACTGGCACAAAAAGGACGTCAAACATTTGTTCAATTGAAACAAACACATCCATAAAACCCTTAAGACTTTTAAACAACAATAACAGTTACATTACCTCCGAAATTAACACAGCTTAACTTTAAGTACTCTACCTTTGTACAAAATGGGCTCATCGAGCAGTCGAACGATGAACTTCAGTTAAACTAGAATTAACCACAGGTTTGTTCCTAAATTGGGACTAGATTCTGTCTCGTAAGCAGAAACGCACAAGTTTCAGCGAACATCTCCTTTTTCACGCGCTATCCAAATTTCAGATTTCACCTCAATTTTCGACCCACAGCCACTGAATTTCCGATAGGACGCTCTGACTAGAAGAAATAAATAAATAAAACAGAAAAATGTCATTATCAGTCATTTTCAGACTAGAACCAGTTCATAAATCACCAACTCAACGATAAAAACCTCCTACTCCGGAATGTATTTAAAATGAGTCATTGGAAGAAAAAACTCAAAATCTGTAACAGCCAGGTTTGAATCACATCTTGGCAAGCTAATTATAAACATCAAAATCACCAAAAATAGAGATCGAATTTTGAGACAGTGATTTGTCGATAACATCGAGGATATCGGATTCCATTTCCTTCCTTGATCAATCCAAGATACATTCTCCAAAATAAATGTGGATGAGAGTTTCTCAATCCAATGTTGCGGACCACGAAACACAAAATATATTTTAAATATATCCTTTTTATGTTGCAGAACTACTTTTCATCGTCCGGTTGAATCCAAACCTTAGATATTTACTTTTCAAATTAAACTTCAAAAAGTTTCATTCAGACTTCTTTTTAAATCATTTATAATAAAAAGTCTCAAAATATAAGTAATAGGCAAAAAAAAATCCTCATTTTTTAACCCAAATTCAATAAAATTATTTTTTTAATGAAATTATTTAGAGGAGACTTTTTTTTCTGATGTTTCCAGTACATTCTGAAGGCTAAAACGCGGTCTAATCCGAAGCAATGCATGAGTTACGCCAGCATCTTAATACAGATATATTTAAGATATATTCCGTGAATCAGACGACGAGAGGAAGAGACGAACTGATCTTAGTGCGTGTACAATTTGCCACTTGGTGAACTGGAGCCGCTGTTGGAATGACTACGAGATCTCGATCGCGTTCGAGAGCGAGAAATTGATCTCGAGCGACTCCGAGAACTTCGGTGAGGCGTTGCACTTCCGTCTCGATCGGGTTCGCTGTCGCTGCTGCTGCTCGAGGCAGAGGGGAAGGGACTCGAGCGATGATACAGCACGGGCCTTTTTCGAGCGCTAGACAACCAATAGAAAGCTCTCAATGAGGTTACAACTTACGCGTGATTGGTTCAGCTGATCTACGTGGCAACCAATCACATCACGTTAGTTGAAGCAAACCGAATTAGTTCGTCTGTTTCAAGTCAGGGTATTATCTTAAGTTCGCTATAATTGGCTACATTAATAATGTAAATTCTACCTTCCAAGCATTGGTTATTTTCCGCATATTTCGTAAAAAAGAAGATTTAATACTAAGCTTTAAGAATCTGAGAGTTGTTAAAACAATAAATTATTATGGTAAGTTACAAATACCAACAGTCGGAACCCATCACCATAGATTAAAAGTACCATCATTACGAATTCTACTCCTAAAATGTTACAGCTACAGATGTCAAAGTTGCAGGCACAGTCAAAACAAAATGAAGCAAAATTTCTGCAACATGCAAAATTTACCAAAATCTACAACATGCAAAATAAAACTTAAAAAAAAATTATACTTACCCATAAAACAAAGAAATGGAGAGACATGAAATGTATTCGAAACTCGTGAAGTGGCGACATATGGCCTTCAACTTCAAAACTGCTTTACTTCTAAAAGTCCACTTCGTATTGGACTTCTTCACTTTCATTAGAACTTCACTGCATTGTTGATATTAACGTGACTTTAACTCGAATGAGTGTCACGCAAGGCCTGATGAACCGTGAGAACAGGCGTACCATTGTGATGTACCGAATTGCACAAGTATCGAATATAAAACACTGCTAATTGTTGTCCATTCGGATATACTTAAATGATGAAGTCTGAATTCAACATTTTCAATAATCGGAACTAAAAACAGTGCCAATAAAAAACAAAATGAGGTGTGCAAGGAGTGCATTTTATTCAAATAAATATACACACTAAAATCTTACAAATTAAGACACACGCAGAATTAAAAACAAAAGAGCACTATTTCTTAGCTCGCTGGTATGCGGCACAAACCAAACGGAGAAAAACATGGCTGAACCAAGAAAAAAAGGAGCTAAAAAGGTTTAAAATAATACCGCTAGTAGTCGAAGTATGGACTAGTTCGAAGAACTTTTTTCAGTCAAGTTTGGAGATGCTTATGGCCAACACGGCGCCGATACTATTTCAAGGACAAAACGTCCGAAAATTTAAGCGCGAAACAAGAGATGCTGCGAGTCACGTGGTATCACAGTAATCGTTGCAACAAAATAGGTAAAAGATACTCGGTAAAAATACCAACATTGCTTAGAAACTTCCTCGCAATTAATTCATTTTTATTATAACAATGATTGAGTTTTCAATACATGCTTTAATTCTTCTTAAAAGACGATTATGACTGACACCAATTTTACTTATTCAAGGTGTTAACAGAAACACGTGCGGATATTTTCCGCGCATATACTGACGCGGGAAATTTTTAAACTTGGAACAAGCTGATCCACATCAACATGTTCCGAATTCCCGCCTTTAACGAAAGTGTAGATCTCATTTCATGTCGCAATAAAGTAAGTAGCACTTTGAACAAAAATATCGTACTTGGACTTCATCAAAGGTATTTTCTTTTTGAGAAACGTTGACGAAAGATTTGTGCCGAAAAAAAAAAAAAAGAAATGGCTAACAATCATGCAAATACATGCCAGCTTAGACATCATGCCTGCCTATCCTGCGGTATGAAAAATTTCTAAGCACAGAGAATCAAAGTCCTGAAGCTCAAAGTTAACCATAGTCTAAACGGTCCTTGCAAAAATGCAAGGCGAGTCAAGAGATAGCGACCAGCACGAAAAAGATCGTTGGCTGGTGAAAATGTTTATCGTTGGTGCCCACAGATAGCCTAGTTCGAATCAGAGATCACATAACGGTGAGAGGAGAACTTTAGAACACGCCCAGAGCCCCTTTCAACAGGGTTCCACCCCAAGAAGTCACGCCGACAAAAACACGTCAACTAAAACACACAAGACTAGTATCGTCTTTTTCCTACTGGAATGCCATCACAAAAGTCACAAAAGTCTTTCAACTATTTGAAGACGAAGACGATGAGGAACCGGACGATGGGGAAGGAGATCTGCGTGGTTTACTGTCAAAATAAACAAAAAAATAAAAAATATGGAAACGGGAGATGGGGAAGGGTACCAGGAGCGAAGGGGTAATAAATCAAAACTTTCTCAAGTGTCGATCCGAAATGCACCCTGAAATCTCGAAGATTTTCGCCGAAAGTTTGCAAATTATCGGTGCTATTCTCGCAGATTTTTTTAAAGAGGACCACGACTGAGGAATAGTCTTACGGGGAAGAAACGGGTTACCGGGTTTCGACAAAAGAAGAGGAAAAAACGAAGTAAAGGTTACGTCAATCTGTACGGGTATCAAAGACTATTTGACGATATTTGTGAGAACAAAGCCCCAGATATGTGCCAAAAGTACTTCGCACTGGAAGTTTTACTTACTCCAGCGGGTTATAAGTTCTGAGCTGGCTTTACCGACCGGACTTGCTCGTGTACAGTAGGCCGCAAAAGTCATGACCCCTGCTTCCATGTATTTCGTATGGAAGCAAGGGTCATGACTTTTGTGGCTCACTGTACAGTGTATACGACGCACGTGTGTAGATTTCTCGCCCCGTTTTTCTGCCGTTGATGTAAGAAGCCAATCTCTGCTGTGGGTACGCAAATGTGTGTAAAGGGTGTACCCGGAGTTCTAGGGCTGATTAAGCTGGGTCTTAAGCACGAGTAAATACGGTAAAAACGTGATGTTAGAGTAAGAAAATCGTTCAATACCACCTTGATTTTGACACATCACGGCTATGATTCACGGGTTAAATCTCCGTTCCATGGTTGCCAACGCTGAAAAATCAGCTGAGCATTTTCTGAAGCGGTTCAAAGTTCCACCGCTCTAAAGATTTCTTTTTCTTTCAGGAGGCATAGAAGCGTGATTGAGTGTCCACAAGCACGGAATGTCTTTTTTTAAGTTTAATGCGTTCTCAAACAAGGTTTTTATCATTCACCTTTTAGTTGACGTAGGCGTAAAATTGCTGTTTGTGGCTTAGCAACGCCGGCTTAGTTTAACCTCAAAAGGAACCTTTCGATCCGATTCAAATATCCACGATGAAAATATCTAATTAGTTTAGTAAACGCAGTATAAATCAATTTGACGCACAGGAACGCGTAATAAATTTTTATGTTAAAAGATAGGCAAAACAGATCGGCTCATAACTCTGCAAAACGGTATTCTAAAAAGGTCTAATTTCTACTTACTCAAAGTCGTGGCCAATGTTTTAATTGAAGTACCAATTTCAATTAATTTGTTTGCTTCAGAGATTTTAGGTAAAAGTTTGACCGTAAAATCAAAAATTCCATCAATTTTAAAATACAGTTTTGCAAAATTTTAACCCTAAATTTGTTTAGTTAATTTCGTTAAACGCGTTCTCTAAGCACAATTTAATTAACCCTTCCATCTAGACGGGCTGCTCTCGACCTTATGCAAACGTTAACCCGATGAAAATCTCTCCATTGTCATCGACTTAATTTTTCTTAAGGACTATTTTGCAAAATTTTCACCCAAAATTTTTCGAAACCGACATTTTTTTTTTTTAATTTTCAAGCCTCTTCTGGGCGTGGATCGTTTTATACCCCAGACATCGGCTATCCAGAATAAAATATCCATTATCCGAGAGTAAGCGCGAACGGAGTATTCCAGACTGCAGAACGTCTAGGGGCAACCGCCGGATTTCCCAACTACGTCATTTTTTAACGCGGTTCACTTTTTAAGCGTTTAAGATAACCCAATGATTTGATTCATTTTTAGATTGCTCAGCTCGAGAGCGATCAAGAACATATCCGACATGCTCGGTTATCTCACGGTTCTCGAGTCAATCGTGGTCAAAATTTACCAAATCGCAAAATCTGGCAATATTGGTAACAGATAAACCTAAACCCCGTTTCGGATAATCCTACAACCAGTGCGTGGTCCTAAATATCGTCAGCTGCAGATATCGGCGTATCCTCGAAATAAACAGCAAGCGCACCCCTAAGGAGGCCCGCCTTAAAATAACTATCGAGTTTGAGATGGCCTACGAAATCGCAAACCCGTTTTCGTTCCCTGGTCAAACTGTCCGTAGCACAGATAATTCGACACGGACATCCGTACGGATATCCGTGTGGATATCCAAGTAAATAGTAACATGGCGAGGATATCCGGGTGTCCGCACCTTCTGACCACTTACATGGATATCCATACGGATATCCATTCGGATATTCATACGGATATATATACGGACATCCATACGGATATCCGTAAGGATTGCCATACCGAAATCCATACGGATATTTATACGGGCATCTATACGGATATCCATGCAGATGTCCGTGTCGAATTATCCGTGCTACGGTCAGTTCGACCAGGAGTGTTAACTACCAAAATAAAATTTTAAAAAAAATCAAAGGAAAACGTCTACGATGTGAACTACGACAATAAATTTTGTGCAAGAGGCTACAAGTCAACAAGTGGATAAATAGCACCATGGAGAGTGACTCACCTTGTTATACGACGGCGGTCTAGAAAACTAGGGGAACCTCGTCTCCTAGGGATAGAAGGTGATCTGGGACTTCTCTGTGATCTTCTCGAGCCAGCGCTGACTCCGCTGGCGCTCTTGTGGCCCCGCGAATCACTCGATCCACTGCTGCGCCGACTTCTGTCGAAAAACAAAACGGTTTTTGTAATTATTTGCGGAGGAAATATCTTCAGAGCCGCGACAATGTTTCAATCGATCGATCTGTTTAATGCGAGGAGATTGCTTCACTGACCTGCTGCTAGAGGATCGTCTGCTGTGCGACCGGGAGCGCGACCTCGACCTCGAATGAGACGCACTCCTCGACCTCGAGGCAGAACGCGACTTGGACGACCTCGATGCAGAGTGCGAGCTTGACCTTGACCGCGAGTGGGACCTTGACCTAGATCTTGACCGTGACCTACTGCTGGAGGACGACCACGATTTGGCACTGCGACTTTGTCTAGAAGACCTGAAAAACACGACACTTTTTCAAGATACTCCTTACGAAGAATATTATTTCCATCTTGCACAATGACAAATCCTTCATAGGAGAAAATAACTTAAAATTAGATGTTAATTATTATAATGAGGGGATAATTTCAGCGGCGTTTTCCTGGCTGAAATTTTGGGAGGACGAGCCGAAATTTCCGTCTTTACCGATGAGGCTGTTCTCTCTCACCCAATAAACATTGCAAAAATAAAAAGTTTCTTCGACCATTCCGAGTAAATTAGTACATGAAGAACAAATTAAAGAGATCCTTACACGATGTCTCACAAAAAATTTCTCGATAGTTCCACTAATTGCAAAATCATTGAAGCGATTTCCTAGGGCTGACTAAATTAGAATCTACCTACAGCGCTTTCATACGGCTTTTTTGGGGGGGGGGAGCAATAGCGCAAGTGTGAAGTTTCGCTTACCTCGAGGATGATCTTGTTGAGCTACGAGATTTCCTTGTTTTACTGCGTGGTTCGTCATCACTGCTCGAATGCGATGGGCTCGGGTCTCGTAAAGGCTTCTTGGACGGGGGCCTGACTTCGCAGGCCTTCTCGTCGGCATGGTTCGACCCCTGGGTCGGCCCCTGGGTCGGTCCCTGGGTCAGTCCCTGGGTCGGTCCCTGGGTCAGTCCCTGGGTCGGTCCCTGGGTCGGTCCCTGGGTCGGTCCCTGGGTTGGTCTCTGGGTCGGTCCTTGGGTCGGCCCCTTGGTCGGTCCTTGGGGCGGCGGGATCAGCTCGGCGGGCGGCGCCGTCGGCGGGGTGCGGCTCCGCGGCGACGGCGGCAACCTGGCCGGGGGATCGGCCTGCTTCAGGACATTCGCCGCCTTCTGCCCGAACAGCGGCAGCTTCCGCTTGTCTTTCAGTTCGATCGGCCTACTCAAGAAAGGAACTACGGGGGGCGCAGGTGTCTTCTCAGGGAGGGCTGCTGCTTTGGGCGGGACGGGGATACTTTTGGGGGCCGGGCTGGGGATGCTGGCCAGGGCGACGGTGACGGGCGCTGGAGCAGGCGCCGGCGCGGGGCTGGGGACGGCAGAGCCCACGGCGGCGGGGCCCACGGCGGCGGAGCCCACAGCGGCGAGGAGCCGGTCTACCCGCTCCTTCTTCGACAGGTCCTTCTTGTCAGGAGAAGCGAGTTTCAGGGGAGAGATCACTTTGGGCATCTTCTTCTCAATCGACTCCTTGGCTTTGGTCTTGAGGATGTTGAAGGCCCGTATGTCCTTCTCCCGGTCCTCGTCCACCTTAGGGTGCTCCTTCTCCGTGTCGCCCAGGTCCGACTCGCTGCTGGAGGAGCGCAGGCTGACTCGCGGCGTGATCCCGTTGCGGGTCACGCCGCCGCGCTTGTCGCCCTTCCCATTCGTCTTCTTGCTAGACTTGTCAGGCCTCGATTCGAGTACATCGCGATACCTCTCCGGACTCCGGCGAACGGGAGAGTAACTCAGGCTGGACCGCGCAGAGCTGCTGTCGCGGCGTCGCCCTGAGCCGGACCGCGACCGCGTCCGGGACCTGCTGCGGCGCGACTTCCAACTCGACTGTTTCCGCTGGACCGGAGACTCGTTCCTCGCTGTCTTCGCCGCCTTGGAGGGCCGCTTTTCGGGCGAGGGCCTCCTCTTGTCTCGCTTGGGGCTCTTGGGCTTGGAGCGCGTGACCGGCGCGGGCGACACGCTCAGCGAGACCGATCGCCGCCTCGACTTCTTCCTCTTCTTCTCCTCCTTGTCCTTCTTCTTCTTGGGGCGCTCCTCGTCCGACGAGCTGCTCTCCCGCCTCGACTTCTTCCTACTCTTCCTGTGCTTTTTCCTCCTGCCCTCGTCCTCCGACGAGTCGCTCACCTCTTTCCTCTTGCGCTTCTTCCGCTCCTCGCCGGACGAGTCCTCCTTCTTCCTGTCATCTTCCGTGTCTGAGAGGCCGCGGGCCTTGTCCGCGCCGTCCGACGGCCTCCTCCTCCTCTCCTCCGAGCGGCCCGACTTCCTCTCGTCCCGGCGGCCATCTCGCTTCTCCCGCTTGTCCTCTCTGGCCCTGTCATCCCTCTTGCCCTCTCTCCTGTCATCCCTTCGCTCATCCCTCCTCTCATCCCTTCGGTCGTCCCTCCTCTCATCCCTCCGATCATCACGCCTATCATCCCTCTTGTCATCCCTCTTGCCATCTTTCTTGTCATCCTTCTTGCCGTCCTTCTTCTTGTCGTCGCGCCGCTTGTCGTCCGGCTTCTCTTCCTTCTTGCTGTCGTGCTTGTCGCCTTTCTTGGACGCCTTCTTATCCTTCTTGCTGTGCTTACCGTTCGCCTCTCGTTCCGAATCCTCCGTCGTCGACTTTTGAGCGCGTCTATCGTCCTCACTGTTAAAGCGTCAAAACCACCAAATTAGACGTCGCACTCCAACAACACTCCGATCAAATGCAACCACAGTGTTATGGCATACTTGCCGATAAAAAACTCCCTTTTTTTAGAACGATTTTTTTATTAGTTTTAGATTTTAATTTTTATTAATTTGATCGAATTTTATTAACCCATAACGGCCCACAGTATTTGGAGTGAAATTTAGCTTAAGCGATATTCGAGGGATTTTCCCCATTAACCCACTACTGCCAAGCGATGCTGTTCGGAAACAGAAAAATTTATTTTAGAGGGTCTTCTTAATTTTGTTGTCACACTTTGAAAAATATCACCCCTCTGGAAACCTGAAATCTAATAAGTAAGGCATTTTCCAAAGCTTAAAATTGCGTATTTCATTGGTGGAACCTTTCAATTTCTCTTAAGCTACATTTCACTCAAAATACTTTGGGCTGATATGGGTTAAATTAGGCAATTTTAAGCTTTGGAAAATGCCTTAATTATTTAATTTCAGATTTCCAGAAGGGCGATATTTTTCAAATTTTGACAATACTAAAAAGATCCTCTAAAATATTTTTTTTCTGTTTCCAAACGGCATCGCTAGGCGGTAGTGGGTTAATCGATTCCTGATTTTTTTACAGCAAAAAAAATAAATAAAAAAAATTGAGGTTCATTACTTTTTCTGAATGGCTGAGTTGATGTTACAAAGCTAACGAAGGCTAAATGTTAAAAATAACTAGCTTGATTTCACGTAGGTTTTAAAAAATACCAGAGTTAAATTTACCAACCTTCCAGAATCACTATCAGACGACGAGTCGTGCCTTCTCTTGGCAGCACTATCTCGTTTCCTCTGAAGGCAAAAAAAGAAACAAAACAAAGACTTTACTCAAAGTTCTCATTAAATCGAATCACAATGCAAAATAACAGACCCAGAGACAGCTTAATGTACAGTTTCCCTATTCCGTTAAAGTGTGTTTCAAGTCCCTCAGTTTGAGGGATACCTAATCTAGAAAAAGGCAAAGATCAATTTTCGTTTTGGTTGCCATAGTCACACTAACAAAATCCTATAAATTTTAGTCCACACGTAGCTGTCGATTCGATGATGTGGGAGCAACTCGACAACATATTCTGTTTGCTTTTTTTCTTCTTTTTTTTTC
>Ga0058701_10001879_pt1 | contig 15379 bp, 8 predicted proteins | sample AgamicOrMae_FD_97039 | JGI IMG/M metagenome (GOLD analysis project Ga0058701, IMG submission 97039) | Agave microbial communities from Guanajuato, Mexico - Or.Ma.e | ecosystem: Host-associated > Plants > Phyllosphere > Phylloplane/Leaf | place: Guanajuato, Mexico | collected 2012-06-04
CACCTCTGCTTGTAGACAAGAGGAAACGTGTCTTTAGACGTCTTGGCAAACGCCCTTTCTTTTGACGCACGTGGTAGCAGACCTAAATTTATCTTTTCTTCTTCTTCTATTCAGGCGGGGGGATTTGAAAAGCGAATTTCCTCCGCGGCATGAAATCAGTGTCGAAATGATGCATAATTATCAGCAAATTTTTCATACTTGTCGAAACAGGTGCGATGAACTAGCGCAGCTGGTGAGGCTGCACTTACGTTAGCCTTGAGCTGCTTTCCGCTAACCGTTAGATGCGAATACCGCGAACTTGCCAATAATTTTTCTGAAAGGCATACTTTCTAATAAAGGCTTTTAATTTTATCTATGATTTTCGAGAAGCTTAGTCACGAGGCTTGGATGTCCTCTAGACATTCGACCTATCCATCTGATGATCGCGTTTTCATTTGCCAATTTCATCACGAACTTTAATTCGAGGACGCGAAAGAAAGTTTTTTTTTCTTTGGATTCTTAAAAAGAGTTAACCATGAGTTGCCCTTGAACAACTTTCTTATTTTTCTCTTAAAAAGGCCTTGTTAGATGTTTATGAATTTCCCGATTATTTTTGTAGACACTGATACTTCTTCAGAAAGCATTTTATTAATTCCACAAGGATAGGTAAATTTTGAGACAGTAGTTTAACACGTAGTCCGCGAATATTTTCGCAGAATGCAAAGTAAACTTCTTTTTTAATTTTTTTGTATTATTTTTTATTTTTGAGGGAGTGGAGGACATAATCGCAAGGCTTTTAGATGAACTGAAATATTTTTTTCTGCCGGGCTTCTGTTTTGAGATCATTTTATATTCTGAAGTTTTTAGTTCCCTACATGACTTTCTCCTTCACTTTAAAAAAATTGCTTTCAAGCCTAAATTTTGTTGCGCAGCTAAACTGTAATTTGCTCACAACTTTTCAAGTCACTTCTCGGACCTCCTTTCCATTCCCAATCCAAAAATTACGCTACTGTGTGACTGATTCCTGTCCGGTAACCTAACGTAGCAAATTCGACAGCGCTCGGCAAAATAAATAATAAGGCAAACTATTGCTTCAATAAGTAAATTCCCGAAACGAATCCACAAATCGATAAATAACATTCTTTAACAAATCCAAAAAGACGATGTCACAAATCAGACAATTTCCCGTTGTCTTTATAAACTCAACTTTTGAATCGTTGTCCTGCTTAATGTGAAATTGGGAAACATGTCGAATGTCGATGCAATAAATATAAAGAGCAGTCTACTCTCCTTAATTATCGCTCTAAAAACGATCAGCACGGGAGTGACATCACGTCGTTCGCTAAACCAGTCCAAAAGCCTCGGTTTAGGTGAACCAGTTTTGTTATCTTTCTCTTGTACTAAATAGCATTGTCAGCGCTCGGATAGCTACAACATTCCTTACTTTGTTTGCCTGTCCGGTGAGTGGGAAATGACGCCATATGAGCGCCCTTCTGGTCAGCATGATGTCAGAGTTATCATTGGGTTGAAGGTTATAATGGCATGAAGCTACCCTTATCTTGTACAGTAAAAAGTGACCCCTGTTTTAGGTATGAAGGTAAAACAGGTTGGAACGTAATTTGATTATTTTTTATGATATTCCTAAGAAAAGCCTTATAAATGGAGAGCTCGCGACGAGACCTTTTGATTGATATGCTTGTTTACAGTTTTATCCTTTAAACCGACCTAATTACGCTCTATTCCCTTTTACCTTTACACCCAAAATAGACATGGGACAACCTAAAACAGGAATTCATCTTTACTCGTATTAGTTAAGTTACTATCAGACCAAAAGGTGTAGTCCGGTTCTAGTCGCGCAGGAAGGCTCTCGCCTTATGTGAAAATACATTCGCCACCGCCTTGTTGGACGACGAGAACTGGACAGTGCCCTTTGGACTGATAGTACTAGCTAAAACAGGGGTTGGTTTTTACAGTACACCTTGAATCTTATTTAAAAAACTGGAATGATTACTGGAACCCGGAAGCAAACACGATCCCCAACAAGATCCAGTTTTAATGGTTCGTTCCAGTGTTGTTGAGGGAGCGTTTCAAATTTCGCGCGTCTTCCGAATCACTTTTCATTTCAATCAACAGCTGCGGCTTCCATTGGAGTGAAGCGGGGCCGTCGGCCAGCCGGCGCGGCGCACGCGCCCAGCCAGCGCGGATCGACTGACCACGCCTGTCCCCGCAACATTCCATTCCTTCATGCAAGGTTACAGCATTCAGCCTACTTACACCGTAATAGCGTCCGCTGAGTATTTCTGGTCAACAAGCCAGCGAACTCAAAGCGACGGCGCTTAGCGCCGGCGTCTCTGCCGCCGCAGAACGCCGCCGCCGTCGCGACGCGGCGCCGCCGCCCGCCGCCACGACGGGGAAGTCGGGAGCACGTATGGCCAAAACATGCCTATCACCGAAATGAATTGGCGGCAGGTGCTCAGACGTTCTCGCGTCTGTAGGTACTTTCTGCCTTTTGTTTTCTAGCTTTGTGACGGCAAGCTGAGCGGAGTGATAGCGAAGCGACGCACAAGGCACCTGATCAACTTATTATCAATGATTTGTGAGCATATCACTTGCCGGTGGTAGTTACAATCACCAGAAAGTAAGCGGGATCAAGCTCGCTGTTAGCGACTGACTAGCAGATTGACTGTTAAATGGAGCACGGGGACTGAACCTAAGCAGTTGTACGTCATTGCTTGGTTAAAGGTTGAACCAAAATTGAACACAGGTTAGGTTAGTATCCCGCCTGAATATTGAAGATAACTCTTTGCCGAGCTCAGCCCAGGAAACTTCAACGGTTTTCACCGTATAAAATTGCACTCTCACAATGCAAATGACCTAAAACTACCGTTGCGTAATTTGCGTAGAGTCCCTAACCGGCAGCAACCTTCACCCCCCCCCCCAATAATTAATTTAGTCATCCTGCCTGAATTCTGTCGTATTTATAAAGGCGGGCACAGAATTTTCGATAGCATTACAATGATTCTGAAGAGGAAATAGGCTCATATCTCAAGATTTCTAATGAAATGGAGGCGTTCGCCGTCGTTAATTATTGATAGGTCGGTCTAGTCAAACACAAGAGGACAGTCTTATTAATGTAAGCAGAGCAAGCTAGAGTTACGTCATGTTTGGAGTCTGGATGTGGACCAAGCAGATTTCGTTTGTGGGTTGACTAGCAGGCAGGTGGCACTGAAGTTCTGAATGTACCGGTACCCCTTTGAAAAATTAGGGGGAGAGGAACGTAATGTAATCGTGGGCATTTATCAAAAATATTTTGGAGGGTGAAAACGCTACTTAATTTTTATTTTAGCATATGCTTAGTGTCGCAAGTTTCATTCACGCCCCGTTAAATAAACCAACCTAACCTTGCCTAATATAATCCGGCGAGCCTAACCTGATGTTTTAAACAAAAAATACGCTCGTATACTTTGATTATGCATAGCCATACGCAAACTTTGGAACTGAAAGAAATTGTGCGGGACAGTCTCTCTTGTGGTCCTATTTATTCAGCCTGAAACGTAACGTCCTGAAAACCTTAATAGTATAAACTCCTTTGCAATGCCACGTTATCTCACCAAAATTGAAAGTCGTGATGTCAATGTAATCTTATCTAAATTTCGCCGTCGTTTTCTTGTAATAATTTTCCCTTTTTTAAGGCTTTAAAAAGTTTACCGTCGAAGTAGTTGACATCACCGTGCTTTACCGTGTTCATCGTGCATCTCAGTTTTCGAGGATTTGAATAATGAATAACGAACGCTAAACTGATTTTCAGCAGCAATTATGAAAACGCCGGCAGAGCGGTAGAGCAAGGTGAGGCTGTCAGTGCCGCATAGCGCCTGGAAGTATCGTTACCGTTAAACTTTATCTCCATCGTAATTAATAAATGCCTGTCCAACAAGGAATCCCATTTTTCATGCAGTATTACTATCTCGTATACAGTATACAACGTTTCAAAGCCCTTTATAGCAGAAAAAATATTTCAGACATTTCCCCAATACCCGTGTACCGGTACACCATAAGGAGCACCCAAAAAATGGAATTAGAAAGAACAAAAGAAGATTAAATTTTCTACGGGTGGTAGAACATAATACTTTAAATACGCTATTGAAAAAAAAAGTGCTACAGTAAAGAAACTTAGAATAGTAAATATTAGTATTGCTGTAAAAAAATTGCGACAAAGAACTTTTTGGTTTAGCAACTCAACGTTTTGTCACTGTAACCAAACAATTTTACTGTCCCGTCGTTAACATAGGTTTTGTTGGCAAAACAAACTTTTATTTAATAATTACAGTAAGGCAGACCTTCTTTTCAGTTTGTCAAAATTATTTCATTCTCTCGGGCTGTCAACTTTTCGCAAAAATTTCACTCGTTATGAATTTCATTTTGAAAAAGTAACTCTGTTGTAAGATTTGAAACATGATAACTACATCTAACTGGATTACATCTTCGCTAATTTGTTCAAAGACTGCTCGAGTAGCCTGGATTATAAATCTTTCGGGTTGCTCGCGGAGGCACCATCGATAATGCAACACACATCGTGATGTGAACCATCAGCTTTGGCTGGCCGAGCGCTGCCTGTTGACATAAGTTATGTCCGTCCCATGGGTACCGGTACCCGCGCCTAGCCTCATTTCGTATTCCACTCGCAAGGAATGACCACACATACCCTCATTTCCCTTGGCGCCACTATTCAATTCTCTTCTTTTTGACGCTTGTTTACTTTGGACTTTGTTGTTCTTATTGTAGCCTTTTTAACGATGAACCAATTAGGTTGGTCAAGAATGTGACGTCGTCTTGGGATGGAAGGGGGAAGGGAGCGGGAGGGGGACGGGGGTGGGGGAAGCCCCCCTGATTATTCAATTTGAGTTCAGAGCATCCCCCCCTCAAAAAATATCTGTGAAAAAGAAAGATGCTCTCGGCTAAAAATGTGTAAAATTGTGTTTTGAAACCGTTTAATTTTTTATAAAAGGCATCCCATTTTGATTTGAAATAATTAGGTTCAGGTTTTTGTGGTGGAGTGAATTTCAGTTCTGTAATGAGAGGAGCATGTATTGGGATGATACAGGTTTAATGTCGAAAGTAGGCAGCTATTACGGACACGACAACATTGCTGTAGAGATGTGTTTTCAGAGTACTTGCATCTATTTGAAATACCCAGAATCTAGTCATTTGTATTCCTGAATTTAAATTTTTGACTGTTTAACTCTAGTTGCCCTATTTTTTATGTAGATTGCATGACCGCATTTTTTCGCGGAAAACTTAAAGATAGTTTATATTTTAATTAAATAGAATAATGAGCCACGGAATGTACGGTTGGGGGGAATACGTTTTAAGGGATTATAGAATTAAAATAAGAATATTACCCGTGGTAATAAAAATGGAATTAGGTTTAAAAAAATTCAGAATCAAAATGACATTGAATGCAAAATGATTCTTTTCGGGGATATATCCAAGCATATTGGTTTATTCAGTATTTCTGATTTATGGAGCACCATTAAAAAATCTTAAAAATAAAATATTGAACTTTCCGAAAGTTAATTTTGCGCAATTGTTCATTAAAATACGTAGGCCTATAAAGATTTCCCAGAGGAAACTTTTTCTTTTCGCAGAGAAGATTTTGTAACTAATTCAAATTTCATCTTATTCAGTTCCATTTTGTTGTTCATTCAGAAGCCACTCCTTCAGGTTCATTTGGTCTGTAATGACTCAATGATACATTTGATTTGTTTTCCCAAAAAGTGTCTCAACTTTAAGTGAGAGGTTTTGTTAATGACTGCTAAGTCGAATGGGTCCACTTCATCATTTCTGGTTGTTACGTCATGGAGGACGCACTATGAAATTTATTCGTGTTGATTGTACAAGCTTGCTAGTTCTCTGTTTGTCATGTGGCTGTCAAACTAAGGATAATTTGTTTCGCTCGCTTACCGTTTACTGGAATCATTGTGTTCAGAATGAGAAAATCGCGAGCTACAGTAGCCGCACCGTTCGTGATAACACGCCCATTTCTGCTCATTGTCATTTTAACAATCGACATTTTTTTATAATTGGCTATTTGCTCACCTGCCCCATATAAAATGTACTAGGTTAGGTTCCGCGCGTTCAAGTCACCTCCCATTCAAAATGCATTACGTTCGTTCATGTCTCCATGTATTTGCGCCGACGGGCGAATAGCCACGACCTTTAGTTTATTACTTAAGGAGTGGTTATTGATTATTTAAGGATAAGGGTTATTGTTTGAGGAGTGTCTATTGGCCCGACTGGCCCCATATAAAATGTATTAGGTTAGGTTCCGTGCGTTCAAGTCACCTCCCATTTAAAATGCATGAGGTTAGTTACGTGCGTTGATGTCTCCCTATATTGATTGCATGTCGGGTCATTAGCAACACCCTATTGTATATGTCCTGCTTTTATTTCTTCGCATCACAAAATTATTATTATTTAGTGAATATTGACTCTGGAATCCGTTGTTGCAATCAATCCCGATTAGCGATCCTGTTCGTAATTAATTCCCCCTTACAGCAATTCTTCTAGACTCGCCTGATTAACCCAGTTTAATCCAAAGAGCTGTTCGCGCACTTCCCTCTCCAAGAATTTATTCAACGCTGAAAATATAAACGTCAGTATTGCAGTGAAAAGAACGACTTGAACATTGCGTAAAAATGCATAAAACAAGAATTTAATCAGTTTGAGAATATCATTGTACTTTGTCTACTCTAGTCAGGAAGTAACTGCTTCTTATATTTTTAACACTGCTTTTAGGGCACAATAGCTAAGCCCCACGCATTAAAGAATTCGGTTTTATGAATCAAAAGTATCGCTTTAAAATTTGTTCTACCGGAGTGATAAGTTCCTTTTGAATGGAGTAAAAAAGGATCAAAAATATATTTGGGAAATACGTGAACACTTAACCTAACATGATTGTTTATCTTGGCTTTCTTCAATTGCAGAGCTCCAGAGATTGAGCATAAGTTACTGTTAATGAAAAGTACGCGCGCTAAGGGTGCCATAGTTTACCTCATAGAAGAAGTAGTAGTCTTGGATTAATAATATGGGTGGTTTCTGGGCATTGGAATCACTTTGATTTGTATGAAAATAACCACTGCAATGTCGGGTGAAAGGCCACACCTAAATTAATTTGGGGACTTCAACGACCTTGATAGCGATCTTGTAGTATTTAAACTGGGGTGAAGAAGCTATCACGGTTTCGTATGCGGGAGACGGCAACGCACGTGAATTGACACCATAAGCGAGTGAACAAGCACCATTGCTAATATTTGGTGACTTTAACGCCCGGAGTCATCACAATGATTTTAATTAAAATTTGTCGAGCAAAAACTGATTTTTCTCTCAGAGATCGTGAGTGTACTGCCTCAGTTTTAAAGGTCGGACATTACAGATTTGTATTAGCTGCGGTACAACCTTTCATAACTTAGGACTTAAAGCATACAATCAAGTAGGTTAGGTTAACCTAGGTTTAGCTTGGTCATGTGTCATGGCTGCCGCTTCTCGGCGGCAGTTACTGACGCTGTTCGTAACCGTACACGGTAAGGTTAGCTTAGGTTCAGTGCCACATGCTTCGCTCGGCTTGGCGACGAGAGAAGACACACATTAGGTCGAATTTCGAATCGAATTCTCACTGCAAGGTTTTGGAAGCCATTGCACTTACGAGCTTAGCCATGTTGAACGTCCGACCGCAATGCAGAGAGAATAGGCACGAAAGGAGAACGGATATCACACAGGCTACGCGCGCGCCTCCAGACGGGTTTATATAGAGTCGGTTGTGACCGCATCGGCGTGGCGCGGCTCAGAGCGTCCTGGTGCCCACTCCGGGTAACCGCACCACCGGGTTGGAGCAGCGCCGGGCCGGGGCGGCACAGACGGGCCCCAGCCCGCATGGGCCCGCCGTGGATCCGCCGAAGAGCTCGGACGGGCGCGGCGGGGACATCCACTTTTCAAGTTCAACGATGTAAAGATATCAAGGGCGAAGATGGAGACTGAGGAAGATCGTCCGTGAAAATAATTAACCTGTCTTTTTATTCCTGATTTGGATTCCCACTTTTTTATTTAATTTTATATTTCTTATTTTTGGGTGGGGCCTAGATTTCCCAAGTCAATTTTCGTATTTTAACATAATTTATTACAAATTTTCTGTGAAATAATCTTCACCTAACTTTTAATTGATCTTGCACCTGCTTTTGTAAAAGGGACGTAAAACGTATTTTGGTCAGTTTTTTAGGCTAATCGATAACTATATCAATGGACACGTTTAGCTTTAGGTTTCATTCGTCCACTCCTGAACTTGTAGATTTATTCAAATAATTAACAAAATGCGGCTTATAGTGTCATAGTGTTTCGGATATTTTAAACAAGGTTATTCTTCAAGAAGGACATTGAAAAGAAATGCATTCTCAAAGATGATAAGTTTGTTTTTAAATTAGTCCCAAAACTAGAAAGTCTCATTTTATTGGCACCGGTAAAGCAAACAAGTACGAAGATTTTTGGTTGGCAATCGCCATATATTGAGACAGAGCTACTGCGACGCTTGTAAAAATGCCAACACTATCGTGAAAACATTTCTTCGCCTTCTGTGGTGTATGTTGTTGCAGTCCACGGTATGTTACTGCCGCAGAAATTAACCTCCACTTTCCCGTCAGTTACGAAATCTGTAACCATTATGAAAAGAACAATCAAAACAAAATAACGCAGTCTTTCATCGCTCTTTTACTGGTGTCAGCAATTCTGTCACCCATCGAATGATTTACTTCGTCATGTATGACAAGATTTTGAGATCCTTACGTTAGGTTTGGTTGGTTAATTGAGGCTATCATGTTATCTAAATCCACTCACAAACAGTGGACGAATATGCGACGGAGAATTTTAGAGGCTTTGTACTATTTACACTGCATCGTACAATCAGTCAATCCTCTTTTTGTTTGATGTTATCGTTTCATCGGAAATGAGCAGTCGACGGGTAGACAACCCACTCGGCATGGCTGTCATATGATTGCCTACCTAATTAGCCTTCTCTCATTAATCTGTATACCATTATCCGAATACCGAATGATATCCATTCAGTAACATTTCGGCATGAATCGTGAACTTACGTATTCGTTATGGCGACGTGGTCCTTGTCTCAGATTTTTTTGCCAAAACTGCTGCGTCTATCCTTCTCAATATTAGAAGAAAGTTTAGTAGATTTCTACTACTTGTGAGGTACTGTGTCCTCTCCTCTGACAAAAGCTGCTTAAAAATTCCTTTCGGACCTTTAAATCTAACTTTTAAACGTTACATTTTACAAACGGTACTCAAGCGACTTCAACATCACGAAGATTAGGTAAATACAACCGTGTAATTCAGGTTTTATGTCGGATGAAGTGCCCTTGTGTTCCACTTCAGTATCGCTCCGCGATAGGTCACCAGCCTGATGCCGCTTTCTCAGCGGCATATTGCTGCCGTGCATCTGCTTAATTAAGCGGCGGCGAGTCATGACCGTTGAGCTTTAAGCGGCATCGGACTTGCGGGAACTAATGTTTAGTTAAAGTTCGGGACACTCATTGTCAGTCTTACTGCGATTTCTTTCCGCTCGATATGGCGAAAGTTTGAACTCAAAAGGAAGAAATGATCTCAGAGGCATCGGAGCGGTTTTTTTTTTCTGGGGGGTGCAAGAAATTTAATTTTGGTTGCCTACCTCTCAAGGGCGTTAGAAGGAAGAAAATTCAACCGAAAATTGTCTGGCTATTTAGTTGCTTGTCATGACGTGACCAATCGTTAGCACCATATTGATTCCGATATTATCCCGAACTAGTTCGCGTACGTACTACAGCATAAACCGGTAGTAACATCACAGATTTGCGTTTCAGCATGACTGGATCTTGGAAAATGTTGAAGAGCCCAACATTCTGTATAAAACATTGCATAAACAGTTTCTGTGAGAATTGAGTTTCTACTTGGAATTCTGTTACCTATATACTATAAGCGACTTCTACCTTATACGTTAAGGTAAGGAGATTGGCGAAAGTACTGAAAAAAAAACACGATAAAATAATCAAAACTTTATTTTTTCTCATATAAAGTTAGAGATCGTGGTGTGCATGTAAACAAACCGAGCAAAAAGCAACTTTTGATTTTCAAACCAAAGAAGCTGTGAAATCACGCAACGAGGGAGGCCTGAAAAATTGTGCAAGCTTCCTTTGATTAATTTTGGGTAACACTTCCATAAAAACTTACAATTTTGAAAGAAATTTTGATTCGAAAATCCGAGGTGAGCAGCAAACGACGACCTCCTTGCGTTTGTCGCACTATGATGTTGTCGTTCCGCATCGGCATGATGATTTGAAAATTGCCCCGAAAAGTGGGGGGCAAGAGATAATCTCCCCCCCCTTGAAAAAAGTGGGGGGCAACTGCCCCTCTTGCCCCCCCCCTCTACGGCGCCACTGATTGATCTTTAAAATTTAGAGCGAAGACGAATTCTCGACGGGTTTGCTGTGCAGTCTGCGTCTAGACGCCACAACAACTCCGATTGTTGCATGTTCCATGGTTTCCTGAACATGCGGAAACGCTGTGTACAGTTTATCCGGTTTTCTGTGGGTGGCTGTCGAGCACTTAAATTCAACGTTTATACATACAAAAAAATCAACGTGATCATTTTTATTTTTGTTAACCTTGGCGATTGAAACACATAAACATCTTTTCCTTTCTTAGCTTTGTCAGTCGCCGCCAGTTTACGAAGACCTGTCTTCTTCAACTAACAGTCGTTTCAGCAGGTCTACATTACACAAAATACACTTTGAATGTATTCGGTACTGGAAATGAACTTCCTTCTTTTCGTATAGCTATTTTTTAAACTTCTACATGCAAATAGCTGAAATTTCGTAATATATTTCATTTGGAAATTAAATCTAAAAATGATAATTATTAGCTTAAAATAATGAACCACTTCAAGAAGTTTATACAGAGACTTCCGAAAAATTGTGCGGTTTTTTTTTGGGGGGGGGGTTGAAGCTTAAGTATTAACGTAAGAATGTTGATTTTTCGGTAAATGAAACTTGATATTTTTGGTTGTAAAATGCTTCTAGCAAGGACAAAGAGAAGCAGTCTAACTGTATGAAATGCCACCATGCGTTGCGTCAGTATTGTCATTGTCATATGTTTCGCGACTCCGTCAAATTTAACGCGGCTAATCTTTTAACCAGCTGAGATAATGAAGTAACAAATCTTAAACCTGTATTGTGATCTTGCTGTTTGGACAGAGCTCGGCGATTTCCAGGGAGGGTCCATCGACGAAGCAAAGGTAAGTGCATAAGTTACGTTATCCATTTGGAATTTTGATAAAACATTCGAGACGTCTCCAGACGCAAGAAACTATCGATTGATTGTTGGGTGGTCCGATCGGCTGATTATTGGTAGTCTATTGGTACGAAGGCCACCGATCAAGAGTGTGGCGATTTTCGGTGAAAATCGAAGCTTCTGCTGGGGAAATTACCCAAGCTTGAGGCATAACTCACCGCGGTGGGCAACTTGCCCGCCGGAAATACCATAAGACCTTTAAGTCTGTGGTCTGTGCTCACTATGTGGCTTCAGTCAGGATGGCGAAAGAGTAACTTGGCTGCGTATTGGCGCATTTTAGTTCGTTCGCCTACACTTCCTCAAATTACACATGGTGCTTTTTTTAGGGCCTATATACTCCCTATGTACCGAGCAAGTTAAGAGCCCCTGAAAATTTTCGGATGGCGATGCAACCCGCTTGACCCGTATACCATTCATGTTGGTCGTTGAGCAGAGAGCTCCTAGGTGTAGAAAGTCAGGAATTCAGCTAGTTGTAGGCAACACGCACGATACTCGTGTCGAGAGGGCTGCATCGTCATCGCCATTTCCGAAAATCATCAGGGGCTCGTAACTCACTCGGTACAACTTCAATAATTTACGGCTACTCTGTTGAGTTCCGCCTTTCGTGTCGCGTAGCCGAGCAGAGCAAAGCACCTAACCTAGCTTAATTTAACCGAACGGTCACCAAGCCTGAGGCCGCTTTTTCTTCTCGGTTGCCGTAGTCGAGAACTAAGCAATACATATTTGGCTCGGCGACCAGCCAAGCGGAGTGGTAAAGAAGCGTTGCACTAGACACGTGACTGAACCCAATCTTTATTAATTCAGATTTTCCAGACCTTAATGCGATTGCCTATCGTTATAACTTTTCACAGTGTCAAATTAAATCAAAGTGGAACAAAAGAGGAAGATAATATCACCTTAGAATTTTTTGATGTTGGTGCGGTGTTCTAAAGTAGTACTGGATTAATTAAACCTCCAATGGTATTGCAATTATGTTTGTCGTGCGAGGGTTGTCGCCGACGGAAAAAGTTTGATGGCGTGCAGATGTCTGTGACTCGAAAAGAAACCAACAGATTGTCATCATCTGTTTTATCTACAAATAATAATCGTTCAGAGCCTACTTTTACGCTAACATGAAAAAAATTGAAATGTCTATTTGCACGCAAACCTCACATTCAAAATTAATTGGGACTTCTTGTCATGCGTTAGAGTCTCCCTCAAAAACGTAGGCAAGGCTTGTAAATGGGCACGCGAATAGAACTGCGACTTTAAAAAATAAATGTATATGAAAAAATTCCAATGGAACTTGCAACATATTATCCGTGTTCGTCCCCCTTTCAAATCACCAATAAATCGCCGGTTCGCAGCCCAGATCGGATAGTTCGGTTCTTAAACCTGAAATTTGACACCGCGGTGAAGCCACACCATGCTTTTTAAAGACGCTCTAAGGAAAAAAAAGGCTTTGTTTTTCGTGCATTAATCTGAGCAACGAAGAAGATAGAAGCAAATCCCCCCCCCATTTTTTTTACGATTCGTTTTTTATCTATAAAAAGACAGACGGCATGCAAAAACTTGACAACTTGCAATATCCAGGGTGTTTTCTCCTGAGCGCAAGTATTTTGCGGTGTAGATCCTCCACCAAGCCGTTCACAACATTCTGTGCTCATACTTGCTGGTGTTGGACCATTTTTGTTGGTACCCAATTGTATAAAAGAAAAAAATCTGAAACGCAAAAAATAGCACCGGGAAACACGCAATCTTTTTCTCTCGCGAATTTCTTTTTTTTTTCAAATTTTGATAACTAAAAACTCTCTGGAACCAGGTTTAAAGCAGTGAATATCGTGAAGGTCCAGGTTAGGGGACTAGTGGATCTTTTCAAAAATAAAAACTACGTTCGGCAGGAAACATCAGGGCTGTTTGCAGGCTGCCAATTTGTGGTAGGTGTTTAGTGCCGCGTTTTGACGAGAGTTACCCAGTCTTTTTCTGTGTAACCTCAACTTTTCATCCTTCGGCCGTATCTGACCCTCTGCAAATAATTACTGAGCGCTGGAGATAGTTCCTATGTTTGGCTCTTTTCAGTAAGGCGACGAGCCTGACTTTGTGTAAACTTAAAAAATTCAGGAATTTTCGAAGTGTCATTCTACGAAATTTCGCGCCGAGAAGACTGAAGAGTTTTCAAAAAACAAGATTACTCATTCATTTTAGAGTGCGAATCGGCTAAAACAGAGAGGATTGTTCCTCCCTAGCAAAAACCGTACGTGGAATCATCACTGTTACACAGGACAAAGTCCCCATTCTGGGGGACTTTTGGGAGACCATTATGGGGCACGCGCTTCTGCCTCCGATTATGGCATGGTTTGAGAGGGGTAAATAAATAACCGTTGGATGAAATCGAGCTGAATAATATTTAATAGGTAGTAAATTATCAATTAGGTATAATTAATTTATTATGAGACAATGTCCAGCAGTGTCATTACAGCCGTTTGGTACAAATCTACACGCCTTGTGTATATTTGATACCCTCCAGGCGCGCGTGGTTGGCTGTGTAGTATGCAATAATATAAATTGTATAACAAATGTAATTTAAACAGGTTTGACCGGCAAGCAGTGATTCATTTCGATTGCGCTTCGGCTAATTCTTTTTCTACTATTTTGCGGTATTCGTCGAAACCGCCCTCTATACTCTTCACATCCCCTCCTCCGCACACCCACAATTCCTTACACACCATCCGAATCAAGCGCTCGTCGTGAGAAACTAGAATGACGCCGCCCTGTAACATAAAATATGAGAAATTCAGAAAGCGTTTATGCAAACAAAGATGATAAATTCAAAAATAATAAACAAAGATGATAATAAACAAAGATGATGAAACTGTAGAGACAAATAGAGACGGAAGATTTAGTAAAATGCATTGATGAATAGAGACGCTCAGCAAGTAAATAGGCAGATAGAGATGAGAAACTTAGCTGGTATAGAGGAAAATTGGATTGGGAATTTTGATGTATTAAGCGCTAAGCAAAATCTATTTTATTTAATACCTTCCTTAGAGGGTTTCCTGGGCAGAGAGAAACAGAAGATAACTACAAACGAATCAAGACACTAATCCAAAAGAAACGGACTTTACAACGGTTATGCGTTTATTATTATTTAAAAAATCCAAGAACACAAAGAAATCTTCCAAAGATAACAAAATGATATTAAGAGAAAACGAACGCTGGGTAAAGTTTTAAGTGCTCAACATTTCCTTGTTTTCCATTTTAAAGGTCTTAAGAAAAGACCCATTCGGCAGGAATGAACGTAACAGAAAACTTAGAACTGTTTCACGCCTTGCATTATTCAACCAATCAAAAATATGTCTAGAAACAATAAGACAAACGGTAAATAACAAAATCTAATCAAATGAAAACTACCGGTTAAATTTTTTATGAGCATAAAAAATCTGTTCGAATCAAAAAGAGGAAACATTTTTGAAATTAACCTCTTAGCAATAATGTACAAAGTTAATAACAATTTTACGGGTCAAAAGGATTAAGGGTAATGTTTTCCTGAAAGAGATTAGCTTACCGTGTACTTGTTGATGGCTACTCCCAATGCATGAATCGATTCAATATCTAAGTGATTGGTGGGTTCGTCGAGCACCAAAAAGTTGGGGTTCCCCATGCACATCCTGGCAAAGGCCACTCGGGATTTCTGACCTCCTGAAAGGCTGGCGACGGTTTGGAGAGCGAGATCTCCCGACACGCCGAAGCTCCCTAGTTGTCTGCGGTACTCCTCAATCGGTTTACCTGAAATACCACCAAAAAACAATCATTTCTCAAATCCGCGCCCTCCAAATGCTTACCAAGACATAAACGAAAAGATTGACGCGATTTTTCGGGTTTAAAATGAAGTTATGAAACATCAGATTCTTACTCCAGGCAAAGCTGAAGGCATACTAAAAAAGCACAAAAATAGGAATTCGCCCAGACAGCAAATAGACGTCTATACTAGCCGATCTATGGATGGGCTAAGTGGCCGCTGATCTGATGTGTATTAGAC
>Ga0058701_10001880_pt1 | contig 15378 bp, 6 predicted proteins | sample AgamicOrMae_FD_97039 | JGI IMG/M metagenome (GOLD analysis project Ga0058701, IMG submission 97039) | Agave microbial communities from Guanajuato, Mexico - Or.Ma.e | ecosystem: Host-associated > Plants > Phyllosphere > Phylloplane/Leaf | place: Guanajuato, Mexico | collected 2012-06-04
CGTAAGAGCCCATGCATTTTTTCCCAACTTTAGAATTTAGTTGCGTAAAAACGGAACGGTCAAATTTTCTTAGACTTCGCCATTCGATAGACATACACATTTTGAACTAATCCTGAAAATATCAAGTCCTTGTCTAATTTTAGCCCATTGCGCTGCAATATCCCTATGTATTTTTGTAATCATATTAAAAATTTACCTTACAGAAACATTGGTAGTTTGCGTCCGTGGAAGTCAGGGAATTCGGTCGGTCAGACAAAAAATTGTAGATTTAAAAAAAAAATGTTTTCATTTCCTGTTTCTGTGGCAAAGGCTTTTTCTTTAATTTTCACAGTAGCTTACCTGATATAACCCACTTATTTCTCCGCTAAAAAACTTGATTGAGGTTGATTTAGACAGTTGTTCTATAGAGCTCTAAACATTTTCAGTTATCAATTTTGTTTCGTGCTTCCGAGTTAACCCAACGAGCTCAGCACCTCATAGTGAAGAGGCTACTCCGCTAAAGCTTTTCCCATCAAAACATATTATCTGGCAATATGTATTTTTTTTTTTATATATTGGAGTGATCTGCGATGAAAATGGTTAATACCTTAAAAGTCAGTTGAGTCAAACATTCAAAAACTCAGTGTGTCTAAAAAAAAATCAGTAAATAAATAAATGGGAAATCAATAAGTGTCATTTTACCTAGGCAAACTTGACACTTTCGTTAAAAAAATATGGCTCATAAAATTTCTCAAAATTTCTGCTCATATATATACATCAGGGATATCTAAACTTGAGTCCTGTGAAAGGTTAGGGTAATCTGTTCATATCCTTCGATGCGGTTTACAGATTGCTGTCCATGAGAAAAAATACGGCAAATCTCTCTTATCCAGCAATAGCGCCAACTGGTCGCGCGTCTCCGAAACGCCGGAAATGTTGCAGTGGCAAGAAGAAAACAAAGAAAAAGAAAGGAACGAAGGGCCGAAGAAGATAGTAGGAGAAGACAAAACGGTCACACCGTCCCCGATTAAAGGACCAATCAATAAGCAGATTGAAGTTCGGACCGCAGACGGCCGAAGGCGAATCACCCCCATGTTCATCCCTCCAACACCAGATACGGCGTAAGTTTGCAGTTGCTCATCTGCTTCGAGTCGTACTCCCTTTGGCGCTCTCAGCTTCGCCTGTTGTTCGCCTACCCTCGTTATCAGAGCAACTCTTTACAATGTTGTTTCTGAACGTGCGATTGGAGGCTTGTTTGACGGTCGGAATCGGTTTCGGAACGCCCTCTGTGAGTCTAAGCAAAGCGCTTCAGTTCTGGAGACAGTTGCAAACTCGTTAAATGCTTCTGGGTCCGGATCAAGTGATCCAATCGGGAGCGACCTTTCAAGAAGGCACAGTGAAGTACGCCGATTTTGATTGGTCCATGTGGTTGGTGTAGTCACGTGACGAGTTTGCGCCCTTGAGTTTCTCTTCTCTAACAACCTTACCTTAGTTGAGGGTCGAAGACTGACGTTTTTGCCTATCAAATTTTATTTCTGAAAGCATAGATCACGTTAACCTAGCTCGACCTAATTTGAGCTCAAGATCCAACGTATTTTGCTGCAAGAGTTTGTTTTATAAGCCTCTAACAAACAACCTGAACCTGTTTTCGAAGATTGGTAAGAAGAGGCATAATCCTGGAGGTCATAAAAAAAACGGTATAAAAGCCGTATTCATCTTTTTTTTCTGTATTGTCACTGAAAATAGTTTTTGTTTACAGGGACGCGACTTCGCAGAGCAATATATCAAGTAATAGTCAACCAACATTCTTTAGTTCCGAAAGTAAAAGTAGAATAATTGTTGAAAGGAGAGAAGATATAGTAGAGCCGAACGTAGCTAGAGTGCCATCTAAAAGTGGTGAGTATTTTTTATGTCGAGCACAGATTTATGTTTGTGACCCTGGTGCAACTAAAGCCCTGTAACATCGTGGAGAGGCGCTAATCAAACCCGCACCACTGGCACCTCCGCCATGTTGAGCGCAGTTCGCGTATAAGAAACACATTGTACCCATCATGGCGGCCACCATCGCAGGGGACACCATTTGCGCCTCTCTACGAAGTTATAGAGCTCTAGGTGCAACCATGAGTACCCGCCAGCCGCAAGGAGATAATACAGCTAGAGAAGTATAAATACGTGATGTCATTTGTTGCAGTTGTTGTTAACGGCCATGGACCAACTAAGAGCAATGCAGTGGGAGCAGCTTCCAACGACTCTAGCGCACCTACAACGAAGGACACTGAGTACGTTTGCATTTTTAAAGGGTGCTGCTATTGACCCAACAGGCATTAATATAGGGAGACCTGAACGCAACCTAATGCATCCTAAATGGGGATTGACTTGAACGCACGGAACCCAATCTAATACAGTTTAAATGGGGCGGTCGGGTCAATAGACACTCCTTACGCTCTCATCGCTGTGACTGTCGAAGATAGCATTTTCTACGTGTCACGTTCCACCTTTGTTTGATATTCTTACGAAGTGACTATTCACACGCTGCTCCTTCAAAATGTATTAGGCTCGTTTCCGTGCGTTCAAATTATCCCCATTTAAAATGCGTTAGGTTGGTTTCCGTGCGTTCAAGTCTCCTTTGTATTAACATTGGCGTGCGAATAGAACTTACCTTTATTATATCTTGAGGATCAACGAAACACAGCCGCGTGCATACAGTAGACCAAAGATAGGTTAGGCTACGTGCGTTGTGCTTCGCTTCGCAGGTGGTCCACTCGACTGGCACCGAGTCTGACCCTGCTTACATCTCGCTGACAATTACTGAGAAGTTGACAGCATCAGGCTTAATGACAGATTAATGTAGAGCCCTGAAAGGGGGAGAGGCGGAAATAATACCTATGGTCTCTATGTTGAGTCCCGTTTTCCCTTAAGAATTCATTGGGCCTCTCTTGGCGGTTCCCATGGCAGGGGTGACTATTCGCGACTCTCTGAATTTCAGAGTTCCGGGTTAATGTAGATTACGTGTATGTATAGTGGGTCACAAAAGTCATGACCCCTGCCTCCATATATTTCTTATGGAAACAGGGGCCATGACTTTTGTGACCCACTGTACATTGATCTTCTGTTGATCGACGACGGAAGGTGGAACACAAGAGGTAGAAGATGCTACCTTTCAAATTAAGTGTTATTGTCTTAATTAAGGGGAATTTTGGTGATGGGGGAACTCCGTTTACGTGAGCAAGCATGCCAACTCAAGCTGGACTTGATTAAGCTCATATACGAGGCTGGAATATACCAGAATGACTGTCTAAGATTGCGTAATTTATGATATGTGTTGTTTGTGTGCAGGAAATCGGGTGCAAACGCTGAACGGACGCCTTTCGCGCCTGTTACTTTTGGCGGGAAAAGACGGGCAGAGAAGGAGAAAGAAATTAGCGGCCCCGGAAGGCCGTGTAACCTCCCGGCAAACCAGTCGGTGCCAACTTCAAACCAAATTGCCGCGAAACGGCCGCGTGTGAGCAACATCGTTGCTGATAGAGGTCAAGTATCCTCGTTGCAGGACACGGGTCCCCTATCGGCGAAACCGGACGCGCCAAACTTTGTACTTCCCGCCTTAAGGATAGCAAAGTCGGCCACTGAGCAGGTGCGTCTTTTCCAACAAATTCAAAAAGGCTATAACGGTTTTAAGTCATTTATGCCCTTTGCCCACTCTTGGGACGTCTTAAAAATCGTGCAGAAGCGAAAATAGCTTTGCGTTAACCGTATTTTAAGACTATTAGTTGCGTTCTCTGACGGAAGGAAATTCTTTACTTGGCCCCGCCCAAAATTCCGGTAGGATTTCCGATCGGAAATTTTGATAAAAAACAATCGGATCCGATCGGAAAGTGGACCAAAATCCAACGGGAAATCCGATCGGAAATAAAATTCGATCAGGAAGTCGATCGGTAAATTGATTGGAAAAAAGATCCCATAGACAATTTCGATCGGAAATGAATTCCGATCGAAAATTTCTATCGTAATCTATCGTATCATATCGGAGTTTTGGGCCGGGTCCCTTAAGGCGTCAGGAGCGGGAAAGTCTGGTCCAAAAAAGTTGAATTGTCAAAGTGTGCTTGAAAGCGTGGTAATTACGTTGTAAATTCTGGAGTACCTACCGTGGAAGTTAATGGCACAAGCCCGGAAAGAGTTTACCTTTACGTTTCGAGCTGTTAAATCACTCAAAAAGTCAGTTAGATGGAATTTTTGGTGAAATTTGCCGTTTGATTCTAGTTTCTTTTCTTCTATAATCAATGACCTCTGATTTGATAAGCACTCTGTGGGAGCAAATCGATTAAACTCATACTATTTATCTTCTGTCGATAACATTAAAGTCAGCTGACTATTTTCTGCCGATTGCGCGTTCTTGATCCTATGTAAGAAATGCATCGGCCGCAGCCTTGTGAAGAACGTTCTGCGAACAGTGTATGAATTTCTCATACTTGTCAGGTGAACACAACACTGCGAACAGTGTGTGAATTTCTCATACTTGTCAGATGAACACAGCACTGCGAACAGTGTCTGAATTTCTCATACTTGTCAGGTGAAAACAACACTGCGAACGGTGTCTGAATTGTTCATACTTGTTGGGTGAACACAGCACTGCGAACAGTGTCTGAATTTCTCATACTTCTCAGATGAACACAACACTGCGAAAAGTGTCTGAATTTCTCATACTTGTCAGGTGAACACAACGAACAAGAGACAAAGGAAATGGATCGACGTGGAAAACAACGTTTTGAGTTCGGCGCACGGGAGCTTGTCCAGGGTGCGGCTGGTGAGCGCGACCAACGACTACGGCAGCCCCAACTCGGTGGAGTGGGAGTCGGTGTTCGGGTCGCCGGTGAGCGGCGTGGCGGCCAACGGCCAGGTCGCCGTCGTCACCTGCGACGACGCCACGCTCCATGTTCTGGACCTGGACAGAGGGCAGTGCAAGTGGCCCGCGTTCGTACTGAGATCGCCGGCGAGTAGATTGGCGCTAAATTCAAAAAGTCAGTTGATGGTGGTCACAGCTTGTGGACACCTCACCATCTGGGACCTCGAGAACCGGAAGGTGATGCTGAGGAGCGAGAGTATGGTGCCCATTATTCATAACGATTCAGGTAAGCTTGTGAATTGTTTAATATTTTACAAACTATTAAAACTACGGAAAAAAACGAAAACTTAAATAAAAAAAGGAGAATTTTATAGACGATAGAAGACTATGATAGACCTACTCAACTTGCGATTCCGCCGCAGAAAGTTTCCCTGACCGTCGCAAGACGGCGAAACGCGCATGCATTGAGGCTAATAACCTCAAAAGTGGCGATTTCAAGCACAAAATACAGGGAAACCGAGTTAACCCTCTATCGCCCAGCGATGCCGTCCGGAAACAGGAAATTTTATTTTAGGGGATCTTTTAAGTTCATTATTGTCACAATTTAAAAAATATCACCCCTCTGGAAACTTGAAATTTAATAATTTAGGCATTTCTCGAGGCTTGAAATTTCGTATTTTAATGGAAAAAATACTTCCAATTTCTCTAAAGCTGAATTTCACTCCAAACACTTTGGGCCATTATTGGTTAAGATACGAATAATGGCACTGAGACACCTTCTTTTCTTAAGCGGGTTCGTATCTTATCCGGGTTTTATCAAATACCGACTAAGATCAAGACAATGCGTATCTTAAACGGGTTACGGGCGTATCTTAAGCGAGTTTTACTGTAAATTTAGTAATTCCTTTGATACCGGAGGTTTTTCAGCATGTCGTCACTTTCAATGGAAGTTGTAGAATTCCTTAAGATCTGTTAATGAGCTGTTGGAATTGAATGTGTATTCCTAGAGGCCAAAAAGTTTTTGCGTTTGAGATCGCTGAGGACTTATTGTGACTGTTGTAGGTGCTTCCGTAGCGGTGCTGAGTTGCAGTTTGTCTGAGGAAGGTATTCCAATGGTCTCGCTTTCTAGCGGAAAAGCTTTTATCTTCAACTTGGACTTTGGTTGCTGGTGAGTTTCCAAGCTTTTTTTTTTTTTAAAATTTTGAAACAAGATTTTTATGTGTCACTTACGGAAACTTGTTTCTCAGGATGAAGATGGGCGATAGCCGGGATCCTGTTAGCTGTAATTCTATTCACCAATCGTTCCTTAACGTCCCCGTGGCCAACTCGACGCTACTGCCTCTCGCCTGTTTACAGTCGGATATTCGAAGGTTGGTAGTTGTCCACCTTGTGTTCCACCTTTTGCCAAGCTTAGAGAAGCGACAATTGCGTAAGGCACTTTCACTGACCTAATCCAACCTGGTGGTCACCAAGTCTTATGCTTGACGGTGACAGTCATTGCCGCCGAGAAGTACGCGGCATCAGGCGTCGATGGTTAAACTTAAGGATGTTTCATCGACGTCGCCATTCAAATTCACAAACAAGTTGTACAAAAAATGACAAAACGGTGTTAAAAAAATCTCAAAAGCACGAAAAACTTTACCATTTGACTAAACAAACAATCAAGATTGGTTGGCAGCCAATATTTACGCAAATTTTAAAATTGTACCCATTGCTGATTTGACTCATTTTTCTCTGGAAATTGTACTGTTTTTTGAGGTTTTTATCAAGTATTTTTCTCAAACGACGGTAAGATACTGATTTTTTTCGTCTCAATTTGTAAATCTGAACTGATCAATCATATGATACGTTTTTTAAACAAACTTATCGAGCAAATTTTCTCATAAAATGTAAAAAACTTGAATATTTTTGTACAAGTCTATATAACGCCACATAATTCTTGCTATCTTTGAATGCCTAAAACTCAAAATTTAGGACGGTGACAATTCGTTTTTAATGGTCAGGTGTTTGTAATATCATCTTAGCTGTATTTCTGATAAATAAAAAGAGCCTGTTATCGGCACCCTTTACCTCGACGAAACATCCTTATGTCAGGTTGAATAAGACTAGTTGCTTTGCTGTCGCTTTGCTATCGCATTGCTGTCGCTCCGCTCAACTTGACGGGTGTTAAATGCTATTAGTATGCGAAGTGCATCGAGATAAATCAAATGCTCGTGTAATGTTTCAGTTGCGGACCAGGCGGGTACAGTCGAGCTATCACAGGCTCAGCGGCCTCTGGCGTCGGTCCGGTTTGTTCCCTGGCTTTTCTCGATCGGCAGTTGGCGGCTTGTCGAGAGTTACAGTCGCCCACAGAATACAGGCACTGGCTCCTCGCCACAGTTCGTTACCTTATGCATTACGGTAAGTTTGTGTTGGCAGCATTGTCGCCATCTTTCTTTGTGCCAAGGCGACTCTATAACGGTGGAGTCATTTCAGGCCTTATACCCAGAGAGAATGGAGACGCTTTCTGACGCTACTTGTTTGTGCGGATTGCCTACTTACAGGATGAAAGGCAGCTTGCTCGGGTAAGTCCGGAGGTGTTCGGCATCGTTCGGCCCGAGCAAAGGCTGCCTTTCACCCTGTAAGTAGGCAACCCGCGCAAACAAGTAGCGTCAGAAAACGTCTCCCATTTTCGACGGGAGTGATCAGACCGTTATAGAGTCACCTTGCTTTGTGCAACCAATCCGGCATCTTGTTTCATGTCCGCCTTTTCTTCTCGAATACGCCATCTTGTTTCTTATTCGCCATTTTGTTTCTAATCCGCCATCTTGTTTCAGATCTCGAGAAACGGCTTCGCGATCTCTGTGATAGTCTGCTTGGACCCGCTTACGTTGGTGCTTCTAGTAGTCAGTCGTGGGACAAACTTATTTTGGTAAGGAAAAGGACCAATCTTGAAGCTCCACGCTGGTAACACTCGTTTTAAAATCAGGTCTCTTACTAATCTAGAAATCAGGGGGTAAATTACGCTGCTCATTTGTCAGAGAAATGTCTAGCCGACTTTTTTCCCTGATGATTTTTTCGTGTTATCGTTTTTATGGAGGAGAGAGGGCAGGTCTGCTCGGGAAAAAGATGTTTGTTTCCTTCCAGAGAAGTCAGAATGTGCTTTTCTCCTTTTTTTTTCCCTCGCAAGAAACGGTTTTTACATTACTTTTTGTCACGGTTCGACGAATTATGCGTCTGTCAAATAGTATATCTTGGTGCGGCCCTATAAGCATAGGGGTGTCGACATAACAGCATCTTCACCGCATTTCTCTGACGGAGTGAAAGTTTGTGCCCGACTTACTTATTGCACCCCTCTCATATGTTTCTCTCTAGCTTGAAAACGAGAAGAGATAGGACAAAAAAGCATTATTTTAGAGCAAATATGTATCGAATTCATTTTGTGCTATTTTCATGTTTCTCTTCCCGTCCCAAAGTTTTAAAATGAGATGGAGCCTATGCCATTGGTAGTACCATTACTCTGACAATACCAAGTTGAAGGAGTTGAGTTTTACGTGGTATTGGCGTTTTTGGGGTTTTACAGGGTGTTGGTAAAGGCGGGAACCACAGGTAACCGAGACAATTCTCAGGCGAAAACGTGAAATTAACATTGATTCTAAATAAGCTTCGTATGGCGTCCAGATGCATGTGGTGCGGTTAAAAACCACCCATCTTTTTAGCTTTCGGTAAAATAGATTTACTCAAACAAAACAGTCTGTGAACGTGATTTGCAACACTTTTTTTTGATTAACTTTTTATTCGAGCTGCTTTTTTTACAGTAGACTTATTAGGCGCTAGAAGCTAAAAATGAAAGGTAAAGAATGATTTATTGGATGCCTTACTTTGACCTCTCGTTTTTTTGTTGTTTTTTTTTTTTATCTGCTAGCGCCTAAGCCGTTTAAGATGTGAAGCCTACGAGCCTTGCTCACTAGAGTTTCCCAAATCAATAAAAAAATAGATAATAATAAATAAGAATTTTAAAAAAAAACACAGTTATATTAGTTACTACAAGGCGCCGCCAATCGTATTCACAGACTGTTTTCCTCTAGTGAAAGCCATTTGAAGTACCAAGGCCCTTCACTAAGAAACTCATAGCATGCGTGTGGAGGTCTAACGGTACATTTCTACACTATATTCATTTCCGGTTTTAGGTCGTTTGTTTTTTCTTGTTTGAACGCTAAACTAAAAGAGAACAGTGCTTGTAACGGAGTTTACTTAGTGTTAGGCAAGCGACAAAAACGATCTATCTGTACCATTCATGAAGTGAACAATACAGTAATACAGAACATAAATTGATAACGATAAATAAACGTCAACCTAAGCGCAAATAGAAAGAAACGAGAAAACAAAACAAAAAGTATTCTCTTCCTCATAAAAGATAGTTGCGCCATTTGCGAAAGATACTATATTTATACTTTCAACGATACAATAAGAGAAACAAAGACAAATGATGTTATGCGCCAGGCTAATAAAGGCTTTGTTTAAATATAAATTATTTTGATTAAGCTCACGAAGCCACAGTGAAATACAAATGAAACTTTAGATTATGGTATAGTTTTCTCCATCCGTGCCGTATTTAATTGTTGTACTCTGAGATAAATAAAATTAAATAAAATTAATACAAAGACCTGATTCGATGATTGTGGGTGTCAGCTTGAACACTGAAGGCAGTATTCTTGAGCCTCTTTATGAGCTTATTCATGAGAGTTACTAAATTCAATTGGCATTACAGATCGGTGGTTGTTCAATAAAGTGACCATAAGGCATCATAGGGTAATGGAGCAGAGCTTTCAAACATCGCAATTGAATTCCCTTGAAGGGTTTCGAGCGAGAGTTGTGCCCTGGATAGTATTCATTTATGACGGGTCTGAATGGAACAACGGAAATAAATTGCAGGTTTAGCTACACCTGTAACCACATCTTTGTTAACATACTTCGAAGCCTGTGCTGATTATCGGTGCCCAGGGTGCTAATATTTTAGCGAAAAATTCAACTTACGCTTTTCACTGTAGATTCTCCTATCATATCGTCGATATTTTCGTGTTAAAATAGTTTTACCTGTTTGAATTTTCTGACTTTTCTTTTGAGAAACCCACATTACGTATCACATGTCGAAGTTGAAGGAAAACAGTAAACAGACAGACGACTCCCGCCATCTTTAGGTAAATTTCAAGCTACAAAGGTGGATTTTAAGGTCCAAATTACGAAACACTAGTGTGAAAATAGAAATAATTAATGCTACTGGAAAAATCTGACATAATATCGTGTTTTGTAGTGAGTGAAATTTTCTTTTTATTCGAACCTGGAACAAAGTCGCCTCATGGAATATAGTCGCTTTGGCAGTCACTGACCTGTCACATTTTGTGAACTTTGGAAAATCCCCTAAATTTCTACGTCATCAATTCATACATTATACTCAACTTAAACTGCTTAACGATAAATTAATCAGGTGACGAGTCGTCTGTTTGTTTTTTGTTTTCCTTCAAATTTTAGGAATTTCTCCGGGATATCTCCATTAGTTTGCCCGTTTGTCGGATTAAGTGTGTACCGAAGAATTTCCTGTTTATCTCAAATATCGAACTTCATTCCTGAGAGTCGGTAAAACTTGTGTTTTGTCTTTCTTCAGGGTATATCAAAACACTCGCTCCTTAAAGAAGTTCTCCGGATGTTGGCTACGAACGTTCGCTGGCAGCGGCTGTTCGTCGAGTACAGTGAACAAGTTCGGAGTCTAGACGAACCTGTGATGCAGTGACGCAATATTTCAGGACCGTGAGGAATATCCCGACTGGAGAGATTTACCGACCATACTTGTTTTCAACCGCTCGCCTCCCGCCGGACGAAGTGGGCCCTTATTTATGCTTCTCGTAGGACTGATATGATACCCTTAAGGCTGGTACTTAACTCATTGTGTGAGAGTGTTGTATCAGTTTGTAATATTTTGTAAATGTGTGCTTAATGAAATTACGAGTGATTTGTACCTGCCAGCATTGCGATAGTTGTTTAAGAGAGGCGCCAGTGGAACTCACACGGCTCACCTCAGCGAAGCTATCATTTTCAGGGGAGGTAACTTCTTTCGTTTGCATTTCGCCAAGATAATTGTATAGGCAGTATTCGTAGTTAGCTTTGCTTCACCATTTAATCATGACTGGGGGTAATGTGTGCTAGACCCAGCCGATTCCATCAGAAGTCACGTTTTTGGTTAGTAGGATATTTTTAGTCCAGTTCAGGAGGAATGTCTTTTAGCGATCAGCCTATATCAAGTCCATGATCGTTTTGTCCAGATTGACAAGTAGGATCTCAGGACCGATTCAAGTCACCGTCATGGTGAACGACAGCAATACTCGGTAGAGGGCGCTTTGCAATGAACGTAGTGTATTTCTTCGCAAGTTTCTCTTCTCTGACTTTGCTAGTTTTGCGGACCGCTCTCATGCTGTAAATGCTACTCTGAGCCGTAGATTTGACCATCTGGCGCATCTTGTCATCGTGCATTTGAAAATTTTGTTAACTTTATGAGTATTAGGTCGCCTAGAAGTGACCGTAAGTTCCTGTACTAACATAGCTTTTCGTTTTATTTTGTATATAGACATTTTTACTTGAAAGTGGAGTGGACATTGAAACCAATATGTGGAGAGCGCGTGCTGTTATTTTAGTCATTATGTATGCATTTGTGTATCCAACTTTTGTAAATTTACCAAAACTATCAACTTTTTTGTATTTGAAGCGTCTAATCAAGTCTTAAATTTCGCTTCGAATCGTCAGTGATTTTTTTTGTTTCCCTTTTTCCTTCTAGTAGCGGGCAGCGTGTTTTTTTCTTTTTTTTTTGCGGTACTAGTGTTGGTAATACTAATGTATGTAGGTAAGCCGAACTCTTCTGTTCATGCTCAAGAAATATCAGGGTCATTGTTATCTCATTTTTTAGATGGAGATATCACTGTCGGCCATTTTAAGTTGTAACGTCAATATTCCATAGATGGTTAAGTTGTTCATCCATTACCGCCCAGCGATGCCGTTCGGAAACAGAAAAAATATTTTAGAGGAACTCAGTTCACTATTGTCACAATTTAAAAAATATCACCCCTCTGGAAGCCTGAAATTTAATAATTTAGGCATTTTCCAAAGCTCAAAATTGCGTATTTTAATGGAAAAAAAACCCTTCCGATATCTCTTAAGCTAAATTTCACTTCGACTACTTTGGGCTATTATGGGATAATGTCTGTTAAGAATGCAAACGGGTTGGGTTTTCGTCAAGCTGTCAGTAAGTGCAACAACTCAGTTCGCGAACACTGCTACCAAAATAAATCGTTTTGTACAGTTCAATGGCTATGCCGCCCAAATTTTTAACCTCGAAGCCGATAACATCGTAGATAGAAATGCTATCTCAAATGACGGATTTTTTTTCAATCTTCTTACGCCCCTGCAGTCTTACAAGTAATGGGGCATCGTTCCGACAAGGAACAGACTGTCTTGATTAAGTTTAAGGTTATGTAGAGATTAGGTTGGGTCCCATATTTGTCGGAGATCTTTCCGCATTTCGAAACTTGAAATCATAATTCTGTGAGAATAATAGGCTTGAGAAAAATATTTCCATGCGGTTTTCTGGAGGTATTCCCTGAATGTTTTCCGAGCTGAAGAGTTCCCGCAGGGAGGACGTTTTATAGCGGCCATCGCCTCCCATGCACTGATAAGAGTTATCTGTGGACGCGAAGTTAACATTTCTTGGCCATTTTTGTCATTTGTATCGGACAGCAAAACCGGCCACGCGCTGCGAAACAAAGACAGCGAAATACACGATCAAACAGAGATGACAGTATTATGATTTGCTTCGAGCACTGCTCTTAAAAGATGATAACTCCTGTTAAAGTTTTCATCTGACAGATTCATTTTTCATACCGTTTCTTTCACTTATTGATTTTTTTTTTCATGAGGGAACTTGGTCTCAACCATACATCTGGAAGTCTACCGGTTCAATGAGCCGCTAACGCAGCCGTTCAAAATTTCGCGGTTTTCGACTTCCCATACGCTTTTTTAGGAGGCAGTGGCCGGCAGGTAGCAAGATGGCGACAAAGCTGTTGTGGTCAGAACCTGGTCGGAACAGAGGAGAATGAGTTGTGAGGGTTTTTGAGTGTTTACTGAAGGAACTTCGAAGAACGAACAGTAATTGATGGAGGTGGAGGTAGACGCTAAATGGTGAGTCAACTATTTCTCTCAGGGGTAATTGGTGTTTACCTGCATTAGATAAGCGAAGGGTTGCAGTCGTTATGCCGGCTGTAGTAAGCTGTCATTGTTCCGCACATTTGGTCCGTGAGGACTTCATGTTAATTTTCTTTGATGATTCGCCTAGAAACTGGAATTTAAATTTTGTGAACGATTTCACACCCCCGAACTTCGAGGCTGCCATCTAGGTCTTGCCCTCCCTAACCTCGAATCGCCAGGGAAGGGTCTTGCCGTAGCTTAAATTTATACCTTGTACCCGCACGGTACGGTAGCTTTCCTGATGGAAAATCGAAGGGTTCATTGATTTCCCATTCCCCTTGCTTCTTTCGCCAAGGTTAGGTTAAAGCCCTGTATAGGTACTTACACAGGGCTTTACGTTAGGTAAACCATGGCTAGGTGCGTTTCTCAGTTCGCACCGATCCGCTCGGCTGCGCTCGGCTAATAATAAGCTTGATGTCAGGCTTCCGCCGCGAAGAAAGCAACCGGCATCAGGCTCGAAAGACCGCTGATCAGGCTAGCAAGAGCCATTAACGCCGCTCTGCTTGGCTTGGCGACGAAAGGCGGAACGCAGGAGGTAGAAAATAAAAGCTTTTATACTCGTATTTAGAAAGTTAGAAGAATTCAAACCACTCCTTACCCTGTGGTCTTCAACTCGACATATCGGGGGTATGATCATTCATATTGGTGAATAATTTCTAATGAAGGAGGTTAAATTACACGCGTTATAAAAAAATTATCTTTTGGGGCTCATATATATTTGGCACTGACAGTAACTTACATGTGGAGCAATATACTACGTATATCTCAGATATACCTCGAGAGATGTATCGAGATATACGTACAGTATACGCGCCACTTTTTCTATGCAGCAAGATATATCTCCCGAATGATATCAAAACTACATCAGATACACTATACTTCAGGCATAATTTAAGAGATATATTGACGAGTATTTTTTTTCCGAGCCGGTTGAAGCAAGATTTTAAAAAAATCCATAAAAGTTACTTTCGGCAGGTACTCAAAATGCTCTATATTTACTATATGAGGTTAATCGTTTTGGGAGCCTCTCTTAACCGGAAAATATTTCTGTAGCGTCGTTTTTTTCTTCTTTTTTTTTGAAGTGATGAGCACCTTTTTGAGAAGAAAAATTTGATTAGCCGAATAGTTTTTCTGACGTACGATTCTGACGTTGAGAGTTAAACGGTCTTCATTAAAGTAAAAACAAAAACATTGTGTCGTAGGTCCATGATTTTGTTAATATCTTCTTATGAATCCCGCATAAGCTTTTGCTTCTGTTGTCTGTGGTTTGAAAGTACGGCTGTCCTTTCAATCTGCCTTTCAATCCTGCGTAATTTTTTTTCGATTGCGATCTCTAATCTATGTTCCTCAACTCCTCATTTCATTTGAAGCGCCACTACTTAACCCTTTGTTTCTCAATCGTTTGACATAAGTTTGGACGTCATATCTTGAAGGCGTTGCTAATTGTTATGAATGAAAGAGAGCAACAAAAAGAAATCTGATATGCTCTCGTTTGTCGTACGCCGCCCGCGCTCGACAATGTCGCAACGTCGGTATTTATCAAAGAAGAGCTGCCCTCAACCCGAAGAAAAAAAAATCGGAGCTAGAAGCCTAGAGAGGAGGCATCAGGCAGCCATTTTGTTTCTTATAGGATCATGAAATGCTTTGTAGCTAATGGAAGAAACAAGATGGCAGCGCCTATGGCTTAACATCCTCAAAGCCGCCTCTCAAGTATATCCGGGCCTCTAATCGGAGCAAGATGCTTATCTCATTATCTATTGCAAAGGAAATCATATTGGTATCGCAGTTGCCACATCACTTTGATAAGCGTACGCGGAAGAAAGTATTTTTGTTTACGCAGTTAATGATTGCACTGATACAAGTAAATAAGCTGGTCAGGTAGGTTTACAAATATCGTGATTACAGCAGCGCATAGCCGCCGGTGTGTTTGGCCGTGACGGCTGGGTACACCTTCCCCTCCAGATAAGGTCCGCCTTTGGAGGGGAGGGAAGGTTTTTGCATATTTGGCCTCTTAAGGATATTCCAGCGCAATAGGCTAAAATTAGACAAGGACTTGAAATTTTCAGGATTAGTTCAAAGTGTGTATGTCTATCGAATGGCGAAGTCTAAGAAAATTTGACCGTTCCGTTTTTACGCAATTAAATTCTAAAACTGGGAAAAAATGCATGGGCTCTTATGGCAGCTCCGGGATGGCGCTAAAACTGTTGAATTATGATTGATAGCGTCTGATTGAGATTAGATGAGGATCGAAAAAACTGTTTCCAGTGGAGATTGGAGTTTCAGAAACA
>Ga0058701_10001881_pt1 | contig 15374 bp, 10 predicted proteins | sample AgamicOrMae_FD_97039 | JGI IMG/M metagenome (GOLD analysis project Ga0058701, IMG submission 97039) | Agave microbial communities from Guanajuato, Mexico - Or.Ma.e | ecosystem: Host-associated > Plants > Phyllosphere > Phylloplane/Leaf | place: Guanajuato, Mexico | collected 2012-06-04
ATTCCATCAATTTTTTTACGTGAAAGAGAAGAAAAAAACAATCGAGGATTCGGAGACGACATAGCAATAATGGTGTGCATGTAGTAATATTTTAGCGGCGCGAGCATAGCTCCGAGTTGTTCATCGAAAACCTTCGAGGCTGCCAAAATGATACTGATTCGATTACTTGAAGTGTGCTCGCCGCAGCGTCGGATTAGCCAAGCCTTGGATCCGAGAACTAGAGAAGCACAGCTCAAAGCTCGAATAGGCAACACGCACAACACCCGTGTCCTCCAGGTTGCATGTGCCAATCCGGCGGGGCATACGTTCCACGTGGTACATATTCCGTAAATTCTATAGCAAATATTTCAGTAAAGCCCTTGTAAGTCCGCTGTGGTTCGGACTCCTGAAAAAGTGCAATCTGGTGTTTCAAGTCCCGCGTTTAACGTGGAACAGGGGTGTGTGTCAAGTCGAGCTGATCAAAAATTGTCTTACAACTTGTGCCCGGAAACGTACCGTTCAGCAACAAAACCCGTTTGAACGATTTACACGAAGCTAGATTCATTGATTGGCTTTGATTAATTTGACTTTTTACTTTTTTGAAAATTAATAATTTGGGTTGCTGAAAATACTTTTGATTTGTCAACAGGACTAGAAAAAGTCCGTATTAAGATGATCTTACCAACTTCTAAACTACTACAAATGTGAAATTTAAGTAAACGTAGGATTCCGTAAAGTGTCTACTTTCAGCGAAAAACAAAATTGTGAACACATCTCTTCACATCATGCTTTTAGCTGTGAAGACTCGTGAGTTCTCTATCACTCTTGAGTCCAACAAAACATACGGCATTACTTTCAGAGCATTGGTATTTTAAAATTAGTTTTGTAAGAAATCGCAGTCTTCTTGTAGACTTTTATTCCAGGCACACATCTCTCCTTAATCTCGCATTCAATAGCAACAGAGCGCCTGACAGTCGCCGCGTAGGCAACCCCACCCACACGACTGCGTGGGTGTTGCCTACGCATATGCTGGCAGGCGCTCATCGGAACTTCATACAACAGAACTGAAAAGTACCTTTACTGTTGGAGATGATATTTCTATCTCGTGTTTTCGACTCTGGTTCAATATTTTATTACTGTATGAGGATGGATGACTTAGCATATTCCCCAAAATCTGGCCGATTAAAATGTAAATTAACCTTCATTAGGTACCCCATGAGGCGCTACAAAGTTGCTCCGCTCGGTTTTTGATTACTATTACTCCACTAGCTTTTTGATAGAAAGCTGCTGACGACGAGGTATGAACAGCAGAACGTTTGTCGGCCGTTGGGTCAGGTTACCTTAAGTTGGGTTTTTCACCTCGTGCCTCTGTCCGTTATAGCTTCGCTCAGCCTCCCATCGTACGGAGTAACCCATAAGTATTTTTTTTAAATAATGATCTTTATGATTGTAATGCTCTGAGGGGTTGTAATTTTGAATGCTGTAAATCCGAAACACAGTGTTATAGTCTGTAAGGGCGAGCACGCATTAATAGCGTGATTTTGATTGAACCTCAAATCATATATTAAACTCCCTTTACGCGACATTAAAAAAAATATCCAGCTCGCACAGACAGGAAGGGACAAACAGCGAGTGATTGTTTATTTTTTTTTTCCGGGAGCTTGAGTCCAATCTTACCCTTTGTATGGTCTTATATCGGAGGCAATTATTTTATTCTTGAGCATGGTATGGAATATTCAAAGTATAGAGCTTCGTGATAAGATATACAGCGTATCAGTTAGTTGATTGTCCTTATGAGAAATGAGCGAAATCTGTTTTGTTTCATTGAACCGTTTGCATGTCCTTATAATGCAAAAAGACGGTGGTGTTTTCTGTCTTTTGACAAGCATGCAAAAATCGCATTTTAGAATAGAACTATTGAGAACACCTTGAGAAAACCTAGGTTTTCTCAAGGTCAAGTCAAGCTTGTAAAAGTAAAGTCAGGCTTGACTTTGAAAATATCAAGTTGCTCGACACCGTGGTTTAACCCATAACAGTCCAAAATATTTGTAGTGAAATTTAGCTTAGGAGAAATCGAAAGGATTTTTTCCATTAAAATACGCAATTTTGAGCTTTGGAAAATGCCTAAATAATTAAATTTCAGGTTTCCAGAGGGGTGATATTTTTTAAACTGTGACAATACTGAACTGAAAAGATCCTCTAAAATAAATTTTTCTGTTTCCGAGCGGCATTGCTGGGCGGTAGTGGGTTAATCCAGAACATCTTGCTCCTCTTGCAAAAATCCCGATACCTTGTTTCGTGAGCGTTTAATTTAGAGCATTTCTCACTGGTTAATTATCGACTCGGCAAATCCCGCCGTCCTTTTTGATAGTCATCCTAATTTTCAGTAGAAGCGCTGTTTAACTGCCGTCCGCAGACGCAAAAAGACCAGCCAGACGTTTTTCCTCATTTGTGCGTTTATTACACTTTACTAACATGGGACAATGCTTTGTATTTTATTCTAACTGTTGCGGCCGGCACAGGGATTATTTTTTTTGTGAGGCTGACCCGAGTCACTTGGTCTAAGCCCTGTAAAAGGATTAAAACACCCTTCTCCCTTCCGGGGGAGCATCCCGTCCCCTCGAGAGTAGTCAGCAAAGGGGCCAAACTGATTTGCAAATTCGTGTGGCCGGGTTGGGGCTGTCTGCATAGCAGTTTGTCTCCGACAGAGAAGATGGGGGTTACTTGTCACTGGAGACTTGGATTCGCTTTTCCGACTTTGCTTGTATCGCCACCAAAATTTGCCATTTCTCTCAAATTTAATCAACAGTAATGTTTCATAGAAAAAAAAAAGGCTTGCTGGATCGCGCAAATATTTGCACGTTCGTCGTGCGTGAGTTCAAAGCTTTCGAGGAAATCGCTCGGAGTTTGTATGTCGAAAAACCACGACCTAAAGTAACCTATTTCAAGCTCTGATAACTGTTATGATCGATAACTTTAATTAGGTGTGATAGCGTTAGCTTATCTCGTCAGTTGAGCTAACCGGAGGCCTGATAACCTAACCTGAATCCTTTTAAGCTAACCTGAAATCTCAACCAAAGCTAAGCTCTGATAACCTGGCCCACAGCGTTCTCTCTCATAACCAAACCTCTTGTAGCATATCCTCACATAACCGGTATGAGGTAATATCGCTTTGCGTCAATGAACTTTGTGTCACAAACACGCTTATAATACTCTCAAGTCACCAAGTCTCAGAGTAAAAAAATGTCATTTTGCACCTCTCGGGTGAACTTTTGTCGGGAAGCCGAGCGTGCGGAGCACAGGGCATCTGACCTAACCTTCGCGGTTTCATGTCGTTTACCTGCTCAATGAAAAAAAAGTGTTGAAACGAGCCAGTAAACGTGTGGTTGACAAGCCAATCTCAAACCGTACGTGATGAATGTTGTGCAAACCATCCATTAAGGCTCACGTTTTGCTGCTCAGAAATATCAATGAGGTACACCCAAACCTGCTAAGAAGAAGAAGAAAAAACAAAAACAAAAAAATTGAAATAGAAAAGCTTACGTATAGCGAGATACAACCTCATTATTTTTTCGTTAAAAAAGATTAATGCTCCTTGGAAATGTTGTTTTTTTTTAAAAAAAATGAGCTTTATGTGTTAATCGTAAAATTTGCGTTAACCAAGAGGGTTTGCCCAACGGACCCTTTCCCATAAGCTTCCGAGACCAATCAGTTAGGTGCTTTTGCTAGTAAACTAACCGTATTGCGAGTATGTTAGCTTTTCCTTGTTTGCCGGTTGCGTAATCTGCCTCTAGTGTTGTCGCAACCGATGACCGCAAAGTGGCTGCTATTCCACGCATCACGAAATACATCTAAAATCTGATCCTAACCAGAGCGCCTTAATGCCCGCTTTTATCGATTGCAAATATATTTTACATATTTCGTATCATGGATCTCGGCGTATCTGATCTCGCTATGGCTGTTATGATTCTCCTACGCGAATATCCTCTTCCATAGTGGGATGTTAGGATATAGATACAAACAAGCATTCATAGCTATTAAAAAGAATACAAGCAAGTATTTTAAACAGTTCGTTAAGACCATTAATTTCATACATGGGCTATTTGGGGTAAACTATGGTCTCGCTTTGGGAACTACATTTGGTCTGATTTCGGGCACCGAACTTTCAGTTCTGTGAGGTAGATTAAGCTATTTTTAGCAAACTTAATCTTAATGACGAAAAATCTGAATAAAACAAATAAGTCCCATCCAAATAAAAGAGTGATGTTTGGTTAGTTTTCAGAACAGTTAAATAAAAAGAGTCCTCTAACGAAAGACCCAGGGAGTCCTTATTTTCTGCGGTCATTGACCTCGAGCTCTGATTTATTTTTGATTAAGTGACGAAAAAAAGTGTCTTTTTCCAAGGTCAACTCGTTAATATTTTACGAGGGAAAAAGTGGAGCCATTTTTGGCAAACCGCACAAGTTTGTCGGAGTAAAACTACACCCTCGGAGGGGCATTTTGAGCAGAAAGGTGGGAATACGAAAAAGAGTTGGTCTCTGTTCTCTCAACAAGGCAAGGCGGGTCTCCCGTTATGGCTCCGCGGAGAGAGCGGAGTGGGACAAGAGCGAAGCGCAAGAGCAAGCGGAGCCCTGCCAACTTCACACCATTTTCCTCCGCCCTCCTGAAATACGCCCTCTTCAACTTTTATTCGCCTTGCTCCCGCCCGAATTTAAATTTGCCGATTTTTTGGTCTCGAGTGCTTTCACATGACTTTAATTGAATTACTCCAAAAATGTCATGAATATTAGCGGAGAATGTAGATTAGTTCGGAATTGTGATGCAAGGTACACTGCCACTCTGAATTCCAAAAACTGCTTTTTCAATCTTCCGTCCCCAAGTTTGATCCTGGTCACGGCACCAGTGTTTGTAACAGCCGATCTCTGCGACGCAGGGCATAAGGTACCCAACCTACCGTTGCAACAGAACTAGTCTCACGACCAATCTTTAAGTTGTATCGATGATTTATTTACAAAAAAAAACGATTTCCTGTATGTACGCAAAAATGTTTGGTTGCAGCTACTGATCTCATTCTTTCAGCTAAACTGGACAGCAAAGCATACACGACGCTTAATTCGCATACATTATTTTGAGAGTTTGTCTCCTTTTATTGTATATTATTTTGATTTAGATCCGATGGAATGTGTACTGTTTATTCAGAGAATAAAAAAGACTAGCGAGGCCGAAAAAATGTTACTTGTGATGTGTGTTATCAGTGTTACTGACAAAGTGGAATGAGTGCATCGCGAGTTTGGCAGTCATGTCTCTCATTTACCAAGTTCAATTCCATCAGTAACAATTGCGGAATACTCTCTTTATTGCTCACCTTATCACTATAGTTCATGCAACTTATTGCGCAGTTTTGTGGGAGCACGTTGCTTTTGACTTTTGACTGCACGGTTTAAGAACTTAAATATCTTTTTTTTTTTCTAAAATGATATATCCCGAAACATGCGGTCTAGGATTGAACGATTGCTGGATATAGTTGTATGAAATTCAGTTTGTACGCTGCAGTACAATCGGAGCTAAAGTTTGCAGTTGCACCGTACGTCGTGTTGTGCGACGAGCTCAAAAATTGTGTTGCCAAGAGTAAACGTTTCATCAACGTGACCCCCTGCATCATGACGCAGTGCTCATTGCGCTAAGATTAACTCTTCCCGCAAAGTCTTCCATTATAAAAGACTACATCCAAGCGACCAACAAGTTAGATAGTTTCGTACCTGGACTTCTTGGCAAGATGGAGAATTTCTTTTTTGAAAACAAACAAAACTTTTGGGAAAAAAACCTTTTGTTTTTGTTAACAAAGCGCGATCATATCTTTTTAAAGTGCCAAAAAACTTCTTCCCTGCTTTTTTAATCTATATTTTTAAAAAAGAGAGATTTTTGGGCAAATACGCGATATAGTGCAATTCATGTAGCTGAAAAAGCATTGCGGAAATTTCGTTAATGTCGTTTTTCTGCGAGAGGGCGTCGCGAGCACGCTCGCATTTCCCGGTGAACGTGGGTCGTATTTCAGCAAACATATTTCTACAGAAAGAAAAGTGCAACACGATTCATGCAAGTCGATAAAAGTAAGTAAGAAAATGCAGTTGGAAGAAAGGGAATCCGCATCTTGGTAGGGTCCCTTGCCCCCACGCCGCGTCCCTGGACTTAGGGCGGCTTGTTTTCATCCCCCTGCATCATAACCACCCTTACTCTCACCCTCCCGGCAACCCGCATCTTCGTTTTGGTTCTTATCCCCGAGTTGGGTCCCTCACTAAAACGTGCACCGCCCCTCTTCGCACCGAGACGTACTGCTCTCCTTTAGGCCGGCCAGCGCCGCTCGCCCAGCCCAACAATACAGCCCTTTCCCGTCTGCTCTTAAATCATCCCGAATACTTACTCTAACGGCGTTTTTCTAATTATCCCGTAAATGGCCTTTAGCGTGGTATTGAGATTGATGTTAGAAATATCCCATGCGGTTCCCCGTCTGTTCTCTCGAAAAGAGATTCATTTTAGGATAGAGGTAGTTTTTGGATTATGGAAATGGTTGTTCGTGGGATTGGGTCGTATTCGTTTTTAGGATGGGGTTGTCTTTGAGTTCAGGTTTTAGGAGTAAGGAGTTTTGTGTAATGTTAAAGCCTTGTTGAGAGAGATGAGCAGAGTAGCTCTTGGCACCAAACCCAATTTTAGATCAAAGTAGTTTCCTATCATTTTCTCTTTCTTATATTTGTGGAGTTTTGAATGAGAACCGGTACTTAGAGTGGGGACTGTGGAAAGTTGTGGGTGGAGGGTGTCGATATTCTGGGACGCGTTCGGAAACGGCACCCGAGGATATTCCATCTCTGTCTTGCACATGGAGCTTTCATTAGAGAGAAAGACAGAATACCCTTCGGGTGATGTTTTCGAACGCAGCCTTGGGGTGGGGATCGTGAGAAGTTTGGGGTAAGGGAATTGCGTAGTTTGGGCTCAGAGACTTCAGTAGTTTGGGGTCAAGGGCTTCGTGTAGTTTGGGATAATGTACTAGAGCATTAAGGGCAAGGTGTTTCAGTAGTTTGATGTTGCGGTTTTTGATAGCTTTAGATTGGCGTTTCGGTAGTTTTAGCATGAATATTTTGGGTTGTTTGAGGTTCGGGGTTTCAGAAGTTTAAGGTCGGGGGTCTCGGTAATTGGGAGTGGGTCATGGGACACTTGGAGGACGGGGAGGTCAGGAAATAGCCAGTCGAAAAATTGCTTTCTGGAGTTGCTGTTCATCATGCTAGTTTTCGATGTAGTATATTTTTTTGAGACGGTTGGAAGAGCAAAATATTCTTTGAAACACGGTTTTCCGTAGTCATTAGAGAACCCACTGTTTTGTCTAATTGATATTTCGTTCGACAAAGAATCGGGGGAAGAGATTACTCGAGCGCCGAGAACGTGTGGAAAACATTGACTTCAGTTTCATTACTGAGACTTTTTTTTCTCTCTCTCGCCGTGTTCCTTTTTTTCGGTACTTATGATGAAACCCAGCCTCCTCTGCCTACAGTCCGGACAAGTTGCTCTCCACTCCAACCGATTTCCCGTTTTTCATACTTTTTTCGCACTTAATGTAAGCCTTCCATTCAGTACTCGCATCGATTTTGGTTCGGTTGACAGACTTTTTTTAAATATCAATTATTCACAGATCCGCAATTACTATCGAATGCTGTTTAGCCTTCTATTCAAGCTATATCTCAAAAGAAACAGAACGCGCCAGACCACTAATTGTTACCTTTAAATAAAAAAGAGAAAGCAGAAATAGTGTGTTTGAAGCGTGGTTGAACTCCTTCGATAGCGTTTACTCCGAAAAAAAGGCGGGATCACAAGACGGTATGTCCACAAACCATTTTTTCTGTACGTATGTTTTTTCCTCCACTGTTTAGCGTGGAATTCGGAAGAAACATTTTTGCTTTTTGTGGCGTAAGCGTGGCGCATCGCGGCGCGGCGTGCCGAGGCCGCTATGAAGTATTTCGATCATTTATAGAGCCTTATATAACTGTCTGAAGGCAGATTAGGCCTAATGCCGGTCTTCCCACTTGTTCAACGAAACGTCTTCCGCACAACACATTTTCCCTCGGTACATATGAATGGCCCTAAGGAGCACTCGTGCCTGAAACCTTTTCTGCGGACCCACCAGAAGATAAAATGTAGCAGAACACTCGAGCCCTCGCCGTGCACTGCCAAAAAAAAAAGATACACGCGAGCTGTAATGGGGATGCTGAGTCAGACCAGATAAAGAGGTGCATTATGCAGACAAGGCCGGATTCTCAATTTTTGAAAGATATTTATAATTTATGTATAGGCGGTATTTGTAATTTACGGAAGGCGATGACTTAATTGTTTATGAGGTGGTAAATTTAATTTAGAGTAGGAAATGTTTTTCATTCATGAAAAGCCTTTACTTTTCATTAAACTCTATCGGTGTTGAATGTTTCTGGTATTTAAAATCTGGCTTTCTTAAGAAGCGAGGAACACAATTTGAATAATATCCACCTTACCCCTGTGGGCTTTTCTGGTTATCGAAGTAACCCTCAAGATCTGAATTATCTAACGGTCACATAATAAATTTATACACACAAATCGTCAAATATGTAACTTCTTGATTTAAAGAAAAAAATAGATGAAATGACCACGAGAGGTTTTAAGGTATTGTGTAGCACAGCTTTTTCTTTATTTTTTTTTTCAAATCTTACAGCGGCGGATTTGACTGTCTCCGAGCGATTTAAGTGGACCTTAATTGGTTAAATTATATGAAAAATTATCTTTGACATATGTATGAGGAGTATTTCTCCCTCGAAATCGACTTAAAGATTTGCGATTGAAGTCAGTTTTGAGGGTTTTGAAGAGGAACTTATTTTCAGAAAATGTTTCTTAAGTTTTAATTTTTTTTCGTCTTAGAAGCAGATAACAGTACAAATCCATTAAATTACTTCTTGAGAAAAATGTCGGCGGGAGATTCTGAGTCACTTATCAGGAAGAAGCAGGTTATCTAAATCAGGAAGACCACGCATACAAGGTAAAAATATGCCTAGGTATAGGGGGGGGGGGTCAGATGGATACATGGAAGATTGTGACGCCAAACAATAGGGTGTAAAATAGTAACAGTAACGAGATAAGCTAGTCAAGCAACGAGCAAGTTGTGCGCAAAGTGTCGAAGGCTTCCAAGGGGAGGGAGTGGTAAGTACCCCAGCCAGACCTATTCACTGGTTCCTTTTGTATGTTAGTCGTTTGGAAACTTTAGTTGCAATTAGGCGGGAGACGAGGGAATGGCCGGAGACTTTGCACGCCGAAAGCTACCGTCAAATTATAAATCAAAACTTAAAAGCTCTCCTCCCCTTTTTATTTCTATCATGTGGCGGGTAGAAGCCAAGGGGGGGGGTCTGTGGATAACCGGACCTAAAATATGGATCAGGGAGCAAAAGAAAAACTTGGCTGCAGGCATGGAGTAAAAATGCCATGGCTAGCAAACACCTGAAAACGGAGCTGTGCGCTCGTACCCGCTGGAGTATTTAGGTCAAATCGGGTCAGTGGGGGGGGGCTTTCCATTTTTAGTTGATCTACGGAAAAAGTGGCCCCTTTTTTCTTCTAAATTTTGCGCTTCAATTCGTTGTAGTTTTTACTCATTGAGCAATTTTAAAGATTTAGTTTACATTTAAAAAGTGCGTGCCGCTTTGAAAAATAGCTACATACAATATTGGGCTTTAAATAAGAGGGTGATGTTTTTTTTATCGAATGGGTACATTTATGTCCATGGATTTTCGTTGGGAATCAACTCGTACCTACACCTTAAAGGACAATTTTTGTGTAATTTGTATTACGGTTTTACAATTTTATTGTTTTTGAGTTTAATTAGTTTTAATAATCCACTCATCTTAAGCGAAAAAAATATGAAAGCTGTTAAAAATATTCAAAATAATTTCGGGATGCACGTTTAAGCCGTTCTGCACCCAGAGTGTCTTTGTTTTACTAATTTAAAGCCTAAAGTTTTTTTTTTTGAGCCGTTGTCAACGATAACAACTCGAAGTATTTGGAGTGAAATTTAGCTTGAGAGAAATTAGAAGGATCTTTTCCATTAAAATACGAAATTTTAAGCTTTGAAAAATGCCTTAATTATTAAAATTTAGGTTTTCAGAGGGGTGATATTTTTTTTAATTGTGTCGATGCTAAACTGAAAAGATCCTCTGTATTTTTTTTTCTGTTTCCGAACGGAATCGATTTTTAAACTTCCCCGAGTTGGTCCAAAGTCACTCGTTTGGGAAAGGACCTCACGCCGTCATGTAGTTTTTTAGCGCAGGGGAGGTTCGTTTGATGGCGTTGACCCCAAATCTACTACAGTGTTTCCACTACTTTAAATCGCGTTTGTTAGCCTGGGGCTCGGTAGCGGCTAGATAATCTATGACATGACTCCACAATGCATGACCATGTCTGTTGGCTGCAGTCCGCCTCTCCCCATTGCATTAGCCTACCCGCATTACACGAAATATATGGTGAATATATTTGAAATAGTAAGCTCGTATGTGGACGCGATTCTGTAGACTATAGGTTGCTGTTTTGCGCGAAGAACCTTCTGAGGCTCCAAATGCAATGTTAAGTTGTTTTTTTGTTTTTTTGAGTAAAACTTCCACCGAGTCTTTAAAAGAGCCATTCAGAACCATCGGCTGACAATGTGAGTTTCGCAAATAATTATTTGTTATCCACCGTGAAATTCTCCTTTTGAATGCCAATTTTCAGTTTTGGCTTGGAACTGTCTAAATTAAATTTCAAAACTATTTATGCGTATTTAGACTTGAAAATCAGTTGAATGAGAGGGAACGTATCCTTAATTGTCATCTTTTTTTTAACAGAGGACGTTAGACTTGCTTGAAATTTTGAAATCGGCATTTTTTATCTCGCGTTTCACCCTGATGGAATCTGTTGTGGAATCACGGGGTAAGACCCGCGCAGGTTATAAGGTTAACTAAGGTGGCGCGGGCATAGCTGCGCTACAGTTTAGCTTGGCGACCTTAAGGTCAGGTTAGATTAACTGTCCCTCCTCGCTCGGCTTAGCGACGAAAGGTCGAACCCAGAAGGTGGAAAGTACCTCCTTTCAAACTTCCAATGCAGATTGTCAAAGTCAGTATTGGAATGCCAGGTGCAGTTATAAGGGCGCCTCGATTTCAACGTCCGGTTTTTGGGCACGCATTATCGAATAAATCGGATTGCGGAATAATTGGTTATGAATGATTAATTAAAAAGATGAGAACGGAATGAGGTAAGCTCATAGGAAGCCCAACCCACATGAGCAGCGTGCACTCGTTAAGTTCTAGGCCAGTAGGTATTTGCGCGGGGTTTAAATTTCAATTGAAATATGGTCGTGACGCATAATATTGACATTACTTAATTACGATTTTGTTATCCTTCATCGCAGCGATAATCCTTCGCATGTGATACCTTTGTCATCAGGAAAAATTTCCCGCTCGTTTTGTGAAACTAGTCTTTACTGATTTCATTGAATTAACTGCCGTTGAGTAGACTCATAATCGAGTGAAACTTTGCTCGTCACAGAGTGGAAATGGGCTCGTTTTGTATTGGATATTGACCCATTATGGATCAATGTCCAATACAAAATCTGTACTAAATCAATGCGAAACTGTCGTAGATTCCGGAACTTGAACCGTCATGAAGTGGAGCTTCACTTGTCATGAAGTGGAACTTGTCATGAAGTGTAGATAGCGACTCGTAACAAAGCGCTGATTGACTGCTCGCCACACATTGATGATGAATTTGATTGTTATGAAGTGGCGAAGGTGAACTCCGTGAAGAGTGTAGACTGGCTCGGACGTAAGTGAGTTGAGACTAACTTGTGAAGGAGCGGAGATTATCTCCGTCTTGGAGAAAAAAAATCTCGTTTTGTCGTGAAGAATGCCTCCCCCCCCAAATCGAAGCTTTAATTTGGCGAATTTTGACTGATTACAAGTGAATTGTACTCAAGTTCCATCGTGGTATGAAGCTATAGGATCGGAAGTTGACGTTTACACGACTGAGTTGGTGGATTGTGCGGAAAATAGTAGTTAATCGGCGTAAGCAAGCATGCCGTTTGGTAACAAGAGACTCGGAGAGGCACACAAAACCTTTGTACATTCGTTTTCATGCTCTACTGAAATGTGCTTGAAGCGTTCTCAAAGAGAAGTCCTTGGGGTGGAAGCGAGTGTGTTTGCACCCGGACTACCATTTGATGAAAATATTGCACGAAATGAGATACTAATTATTTTGATTCATCCCCTCTCCACCTGATGCTCGCCCGTCTTTTGATTTTAGGGACGTCGAAATTTCGACTTTTGCTTATGACGCCACATCTAAAGAACACTCCTTATCAGTGGTTAAGGACACTCGTAATTACCCGGAACTTTCTCTTTTGGAGGCAATATCTTTTTGTGTTCTACCTTCTGTCGGCAAGCAGAGGGAACAAAATCAGCGGGCATCGAACCGCCCGTTGTGGTGGGAAAGGTTGAACGTGAGGTAGAAAATTCTACCTTCCAAATTTACCAAGTGTATTACGGAGAATCACAGGGCCAATGGCTTTATCTTGGTGTGAAATTTGGGGGGTGGAAAGAGAGGGCCGGAGAGTTTTAAAACCGTGGGAGGCGCGGTTGAGCGCGGTTGGCTGCGATGCATATCCTTTGGAGGTGGTCCAGGCCCAGCCGCATCGTATCGTATCGCATCGCCTCTTCTCTTATCTGCCGAACTCCCGTTCACAGCCCATTGAGTTCGTTTTTATAGGCGGTGCTGTGCTTATTCCTCTTCAAATGGACCATAAAATAAGAAGCAAAAGTGGCGGCTATACAATTGTCATAAGGGGCAGCGATGCACACCTTTTTAAAAACAGAACACGAGTCGTATTATACACTTATTTAGCGCTTATTAGACTCTTGCTCGACACGTCTTGGGCACTTTCGCGGCACTTAAGGCACTTGTTGGACACTTACTCGACTCTTCTTGGACACTTTTGCGGTACTTTCTCGGCACTTATTGGACACTTTGTTCAGCACTTCTTGAACACTTGTTCATCACTTCTTGCCGAACACGTTCTCAGCACTTCGAGACACTTACTGTACACTTAAGAGACACTCACTCGGCAGCTATAGGACATTGACTTGGCTCTTATTAAACACTTTCACTCTTTTTATAAATGTAAATGATATTGCCCAAAGTGTGTTTTAAAACCTCATTTTACTTGTCACAACGAGTATTACAAAATAACTCATCCTTTTTTTTGTGATACGCACATACATTGATTTGTACCTTTGGTATGGTTTGTTGCAGGTAAGAGTCATAACGGCCATGTCCGGTGAGTTTTATATGTTTACGAATGCAACGTTCTTAAGTGTTCTAGTCCTTATTTCAAGGAACAGTTAGTTGACGGCAATCTAGTTCAGGATATTCAGGAATTTACCGCGACTTCAATCAACCAAACAAAGAGCACAGCACTGTTGATCGAGATGACATGGCTTCGGTCTAGCTAAAGATTTTGGCTAGACCAAAGCCATGTCATCTCGCCGTGGACGGCTTTAGACTAGTAATAACTACCACAACTGGAGGCAGCACTACATTGTCCACAATCGTTAAAAAAATTGCCCGTATCAACTTGCGAGTAAAAACTTTCGAGTGCTTTCCGGGCGAGATAGTCAAAAAAGCACTACCATTTCTTTTTTTAATAGGTTTGTATTAGGTCTTGTGTTCCAACCTGGTTACACTTTTCAACAAGGTATTATTCAGGGATTCGCGACGTACTACAGTTGGGTTAACCTAGAGTTGATTTTGGGTCTCTTGAACTTCGCTTCGATATCGCTCCGCGCAAACTTGACAATACTTTCAGTAACAGGGAAATCAAAATAGCAATCTTTCAAGATTTTCTTTATTTCGGAATCCAACTTGAAATTTTGAGTTAGTCGTGGGGGATATCCCCAGGTGCAAGCGCTCACGCGCAAACGAAATAATCCCGCGAAAATCCTGGAAAAGGTCCAGAGAATCAGTGAGTGTTCCCAAGGCCTTGGTGGCCGCTGGCCGGTGGCCCGTGGCAGCTGACCGGCGCGGCGCGGCGAGGTTCCCGGCCCCGCCGAGGGGATGTGCGCGCGTGTGCCGGACTCTTCCGTTCTCAGGAAGTTCTTTGTTTACATTACTAACATCCAAAGGGAAGAAAAAATCCGTAGAAAACGGAAGAATCCAGACAATCTCGGTTGTGTATTCTCACCTATTTGCGCCCCTCTCTGAAAACCCACTTCACTCTTACACTCTCAGGCTAAAAATTTCACCCTCTTGTGCTACTCCTCTCGTCGTCAAGCTAGACCGGACAGGCGGCGGTGCACAAGGCAAGGCACATAACATTAGTTACATGTGGGTTAATGACATTGAAGTCAAAATCGGGTGTATCACAGGGGTGAATGTAATGACATGTTGAACTCACAATCAAGTATATCACAGGGGTGCAAGATCCAATAAACACTTAAAACAAAGTGTATTTATTGGAGGGGGGGGGGGTCATGCCTCAAATTTCAGAAAATTTGAGAAACGTGGTCGTTATGACTACGTTGCATTAATGACAGTTACCCAAAAGTCGTCTTTTTGTTTTAGGTTTGAATTTCAAATCGTCTATGTTATTCTCTTTTAAATGCAGACCATTCAATTAGGTTTACTAAGGCTAGCTTTTCCAACGTTAGATTTCAAGAGGCTAGATTTTCCAGGGTTAGCTTTCCCGAGGTAAGCTTTTCTAAGGTTAGATTTTCCTACGTTAGATTTTTCAACGTTAGATTTCAAGAGGCTAGATTTTCCAAAGTTAGATTTCAAGAGGCTAGATTTTCCAAGGTTAGCCTTTCCTATGTTACATTTTCCTACGTTAGATTTTCCAAGGTTTTCTTATGTTGAAAGTTTTCCAAGGTTTGGTTTCCTGAGGTTAGTTTTACTAAGGTTAGGTTTCTTAAGATTAAGTCTCTTAAGATTAAGTTTATTAAGGTTAGGTTTGAAGCCTAGTGGCTCATTCCGCTTATTTCGGCTAAGAAAGATCTAGCGCAATCAGGAAAATTCTACCATTGTACGTTACAATATATGTCACCAAAAGTAGAAAGTTAATTGTGTTTGCATCAAGTAATTGTTGATTCGATGAGTACGCGTTATCCGGGCGGCGGCAGTATCCCAAGCGAATCTCCTACTTCTCTCCCATATCGGAAACAAATTGGAAGCATTGGGGGGGGGGGGGGCCAGGGGGGGGGGGGCAACTTTTTTCGGGAAACTGCCCCGGCAGTTTGGGGGTTGCTCGGGGGCCGGGGGGGGCGGCCGGGGGGGGGGCCGCCCCCAGCCCTTTTTTTCCCTTTAAAGTGGTTTAA
>Ga0058701_10001882_pt1 | contig 15369 bp, 12 predicted proteins | sample AgamicOrMae_FD_97039 | JGI IMG/M metagenome (GOLD analysis project Ga0058701, IMG submission 97039) | Agave microbial communities from Guanajuato, Mexico - Or.Ma.e | ecosystem: Host-associated > Plants > Phyllosphere > Phylloplane/Leaf | place: Guanajuato, Mexico | collected 2012-06-04
CGGTTCGCATGAATCGGTGCGGGTCGATTCGTTGATAACCGGGTTTTTAAAGAATGAACGAGCGATTCGTAGAGCGACCCGTAAATTCGTTCCAATAGCACGATTCGCAAGCCTCTGTTCCTGGGTACTCAGCCATGATGGATTAACGACATCATGTGCGCTCCTCACGAAGTAACAGGCTCTTCGAACGAGGAGCCCCTGAGGAGAGACAACTTCAGAGAGCTGTCTTTGAGAGAGCTGTACATTGCTTCTAGACATATGCTCGCGTAGGTTAGGTTACCTCGTGCCTCACTCCGCTGTCGCGCCGCTCAGCTACCACAATGTCGCTTATTTTTTTGATGCTCCAGAAAGCCGCTGTTGACGAGAGGCGCCAAGTTTGGCGATTGGATTAATTTAGGATAGGCGGAGTGCCTTATGCGTTGCTAAGCTCTACTTATATCAGCGACGAAAGATGGAACACAAAAGGAAGAAAATTCGATTATTTAGACGCGTTAACAGTGGGCCTTTTGCTCCTAAATTAATTTCTTCCCACCTGATCTTCCGGTAGCCCGTTTGCCCAAAACTGTTAATCGCCCATAAAGGACCATCAGCATCCTACGCTAGCTTTTCTTGAAGGAAAAAAAGTTACTTTAACGTGGATATGCCCACGCGACGGCGCCGGAAGCGGCGGCGGCGTGGCGCCGGCCGAAGACGGCGACGGCGGCCGGCGGCCACGTGGGCCGCGCACAGCGCCGCCGTTCCAGACATCTGGAGACTTGGACGCGCGGTAAGAAGGGAGACTGCATCGAGGCGAACATGAGGGGGCGGACGGGAAGAGAAGGGCGGGAAAGCTGGAGGAAGGACTGGCGAACGGAGGCAGGAGTCGATGAGGAAGGTTGGAAGGAGGCAATGTCGAAGAGAAAGGCACACAGGGTGGAGGAATTGGCGAGGGGAATGGTTGAATGGAGGGAATGTTGAAGAGGATGACTGACAGGGTGGAGCAAATGTTAAAGAGGATGACTGGGACGGTATAGAAAATAGCGAGGAGGAAGATTGGGAAGGTGGACGAAATATCGAGGAGGAAGATTGGGAGAATGAAAGGAATGTTGAGGAGGATGACTGTGATGGTGGAGGGCATGGCGAGGAGGAAGATTGGGAGGGCGAAGGGAATGTTGAAGAGGATGATGTCGAAGAGGAAGATTGGGAGAATGGAAGGAATGTTGAGGAGGATGACTGGGAGGGTGGAGAGAATGGCAAAGAGGAAGATTGGGAGAGTGAAGGAAATGTTGAAGAGAATGACTGGGAGGGTGGAGGGAACGGCGAGGAGGAAGATTGGGAGGGCGAAGGGAATGTTGAAGAGGATGACTGGGAGGGTGCAGGCAATGGCGAGGAGGAAGATTGGGAGGGTGAAGGGAATGGTCAAGGGAAGGTGGCAGGGAGCAGAAAAAGACAGAGAGATAGGGGGTGGAGGCTGGGAGGATGTAAGAAAAGGTGAACAGGAAAATTAGAGCTTTCTTGTTGTTATCCTTCGTGAGGTAAGAAAAAGCAGACGTGAGCTTTCAAAATTTCCTTTTTAAGTGTCATAGTGAATAGAGACCAGTTTACGATCTTCCTTTGTTCATAGTGAGGTAGAAGGACGAAGGGGCTAGAATTTACGATTCTTAAACGTAGAAAAGATGAGAGGAAGCCAAGAAAACTCACTTCAGACAAGGTCGTAATTAGGTCAGATTTGCCTTTCTGCCCTACCTTACCCAAACATTTTTTTAATTTTTTTTACGCTTATCCGTATTACAGGAACATCGAGGTCTCACCGCAAACTCGTCACTAAGGGGCCAACTGAACAACGCTTAGTAAACTAGTTCTCTATCCATCCACTTTTTAGTGCGAAATTCAATTTCAGAGAAAATTTGTCAACCCTACTTCAGAAGGCGCGCCGACATGCAGTACAGGATTAAGTTGTTATAGCCTTATTTTAAACTGCATCGAGACTACGTCGATTAAATGAAGTCACGGCGATACACCCGTTCAACAAACCCATTAGAGAAAAATACCCACCGATTTCCACAACGAACATCCAAGGAAATACCCCTGGAAACAGTGCTAGTCACGCTAACTAAATACCAACACTCCACACAACAAAGGCCATAAATTGAGAGCAAAGACAAAAGGTTCAAGACGAAACTTAAGCCCCAACGGCAGCCCCTGCGCCACGACTTCCCCTCCCACCCGTCAAGCGCACGACTTGTGTCAAAGGGAGGGGAGGGGATACAGCACGTCCGATATCGGGCGGGCGTACGTACAGGCGTTTAACGCCGTGCAACGCTCCTCGACGCCGCTCGGTTCTGGCGTTGCGACAGACCGCTCCTTTTGTCTTCGTTGTTACTTTTCTTCCAATTCGGTGCTGCGAAGTGCTTGACCTGGTGGAATAAGGCCCACGCTGACCGGCGGGGGGGACGGGGGGGGGGAGGGCGCAGTGGGCGATCACTGGACAAATCACGCTGCGGCGACCGCGGCGGGACCGCACGACGGCGCGGGGCGGTCCACGGGCCGCGGTCCACGGGCGGCGGTCCGCGGGGTGGCCGTGGTGACGTCCGAGCGGTCCTTGCCTGCCACGAGATTTTCTGATTCACTTTAAGAAACGACGTTGAAAAATGGGGTTCCAGGAGACGCGGGGAACGACGGAGGCGAGCTTTTAGATTTCTCTGGAGTCTTAAAAATTGGATGAAAAATAAAAATGACGATTCTCGAAAAAAGACTAGGGCAGGCCGATTCCTTAAAACCGATGGTTCCAATACAAAACCGTCCCGTATTAGGGCACTTCTCGATCCAGATAGCTTGTTATGGACGCCCCGATGCTAAAGAGGGATATCGCATGGACAGCAGACTTTGTTGGCTCGCCAGTCAAGAGCCAATAATGTTCCAGGGCCGATACGGCAACAACTCAGAATCGGCAACATTGTGCTGCACTCTAAACTTAAAGGTTGTTTATTCTGTGTCTTCGGTTCAACCACTTTATTTCCGGAAAGAGAAATGAAGATAGCTAATCAAGCGGTACAAGACTTATTTTAAGTTACTTAATCGATCGTTAAGCCTGACGCTGCTTACTTATTGGTGTCATTAGTCGGTCACCAAAACCTAAACGGCGTGGCGCTTATGGGGACAGTAAGGTATCGCGGTCGTGAAGCGAGGAGCACGCAGTTATTTAACCTAAAACATAACCCATTAACCTAACCAAGGTTAACCCCATCTTGTTTAATCTATCCCAGTTAACTTTATCTAAGCGGTTAACCAGAGTGGAAGACAAATGTGGAAAATTCAGGTTCTGGGACAGGTATGACTTGTAAACTTTCTTACGAAAGCAGTTGAATGTCACAGTCGATGCATTTTTGTTGTGATTAACCGACGCCTAATTACCCGGCGACAAGGCTGTGATATAAAAAGTGTTCTCGCTAGAGGTCAAGGAACGTTTAGTACATTAAAAACCTCTGAAAAAAGTTTTTTGCTAAAAAAAAGACGTTTCAAAAGCGAAGAAAAAATTAAACAACACGACGTTTCTACGCTTAAATTTGTGTCAATCTAAAAGCACTTTTGACATTTCAGAGTTATCGGTAATTTTTCGTTTAACAAAGGGCAATGAGTTGAATGGCCGAGTAGTTGAAGGTTTGTGTTTACGATTTAAACAGAAACTTTTCTCCGTGTGTGTTCCGGTATTTCAAAAGAGCTATTTTCTTCCGTTCAAATTAACAATGAAGATGTGGTATAAAAAGCAGATTAAAGCCAGGACTTTCTTGAAAATGAATACTTGGTAATGTTTTGAGCAAACAGAAAATAAATCTGAGCTGTATGGCCAATTAGAACCTTGAGAGGAAGGTGAGTCAGCACGGCACTGGAGTCTTCAAATCAAATTAAGGAAAGTCGGGCCAATATAACTGAGGTCATTCAAATCGCAGAAAAAGAGAGAAAACGCGTAAAATGAAACAATGCCACAGAAAAGTAGCATTCCGGCCTGAACTCTTTCTCTAACGAGGTCGCACGAAATATTGTAGTTTTCATCACAATGCTAAAACACAATTATGGGTATCAACTTGCAGCGTTTCGTCCAGAAAAATGCTTTTGGAATTTTTTAAGGACCGGCTAAAACTGACAATTTGGCTGGAAATTTGGCCAATTTAACATTTTAAACCTATAATTACTGCATTTCGAGGAATGATCAATCTTGGTTACTTCTGACGTATCGTTTATTTTGATTGTTCGAAAATATTATTACTTTAAAAAATCGGCAAAATTACATGGTTTAAAAAATACTTGTTGAAGCTTGGGATTTCAGATTAAGAGGGGCTCGCACTGCGACTGGATCAAAATTGAGAATTACGCTCGTCGGGGTTTACCATACACTTCATGTAACGCGGATTTATTTGATACATTAAATTAAAAACTATTATAAACGATAGATAAGCGTGGTTTAGGGTCATCAACACCATTCTAAGCTTGTACACTCTAATTTTTTTAAGGTAGCAATTTGAACCTTTAAGTTCAACCTTTCGTCGTCAAATCGAGTGAAACGACAGCGGAGCGAGGCAAGAGGCATCCCACCTAACTTAACCTTTCATAACCAAGCCCCTTGCCGTTTACCAAGATTAGTTAAAGTCACTTGTGCCTCGCTTCGCTATCGCTCCGCTCGGCTGTCGCCAAGCCTGATGCCGCTTACTTCTCGGCGGCCCTAAATCGATCGCCGAGAAGTACGCGGCATCAGGCTTGGCGACCGTTTAATTAGGTAACCGTAGGTTAAGTTAGGTTAGGTTGCGTAGCTTTTGCCGCGCTCCGCTCGGCTTATTGTAGAAGGGGTTGAACCAAAAGGATGAAAATGCAACCTTAAAAATTTAGTGTAATAACGATCAAAGGCCAACTGGCGCCATGTCAGGCTGCCGTTCCTACCTTCTGATATCAACCTCAGAACCTGTATATTGTGTAGGCTATATTTCGTGGATTAACAGCGAGCGATCACGAAGATTATTTGCCCTCTGCCTCGAAATTGTTTTCATAAGATGTCGCTAGGCTGCTGACTTCTGAACAGCAGTAAATGCTTGGCGACAAATGTTTACGCTAACATCTGTTGTGCCTTATGCCTCATTTCGCAACCGATCCGCTCTGCTAGACGAAAGGTTGAATAGCACACAATGTTGAAAAAAGGACTTAAAAAATTGGAAGGTATTATCTCCAAGGCACGTGTACGGTCCAAGACATGTATTCCTTACGAGAAGAACGTTGAGGCTTTTATTTCAAACTAAATTTAAAATTGGAATGACTAACCTTAACTGAACTTGTCAAGGCAAATCTGTTTTGAACTTAAAATAAAAGAAGGTACTCGGAAAGTTACGGATGCCTTGGAAATAATCATTCCGTTAAAAATCTACAGAGCAGATTCGCGAACTAATCGCTAAAAACGGTTTAATTTCAACGCAAACATCAAAAAAGCACTCTGCTTGAACTCATCTCCTTTTTTGCTCAATTTATAAGGCCAGAACAAGTTCAATTTACAAAAGGGTAAAAAAGGACTCCGGGCACTCGAATTATCTACCCAGTCACGAGTACAAAAAGTCACAGACTGAACTCGTCAGACGAGCAGAGACCTTGAACAGATTGGGTATCCTCCCCCTCGACTAACTTCGGCTACCTTCGGGTATCTCCGGCAGTACCCGCCATCTTTAAGACAGCGAACCTTCGTGGTCCTGCACTTACATAAGGACGCGAACGCTGCTCTCTTATGGGACGAGCATCTTCCCATTGGGTTTTTCCTATAACTTCCTGATAACCGTTCGACGAGTGTTTTATGTAACAGCAAAGACTGAACGCAACAATGGGCTAGTTCGCTTCATCTGCCAGTCGATTGTTGCAGATAACAATGGTGCTAGCTGCTTTATAAGCCATGCTTCATTACCGAAAAAGAATCAGGCTAAAGACTAGAAATTTACGACAGAGTTGCCAGATTTCGCGACTCCCTCATTTTTAAACGCAGTTAACTTTTTAATCGCTCGACATAACTTAAAGATCAATCCTATTTTCGGATTGCTCACATCAGCTCGGGAGCGATCAATAACATATCCGACATTCTAAGTCATGTCACCTGTTTTAGGAGTTTTTATTTAGGGTTCAAAACGGAGATCGTAGGCCTTCAAACATTGATTATTTTTTAAGATAGACCTATGATCAGCCATATAATTCAAAAGGTTTCGGCGAGAGCTTTCCATCGATGTGGCTGAACATAGGTCTATCTTGAAAAAAAAACAACAAAAAAAACGGAGTAGAGCTTATTTTGGTTATTTTCAACATAAACCTATGTTCAGCCATATAATTCAAAAGGTCTCGGCGAGAGCTTTCCATTGATGTGGCTGAACATACGTCTATCTTGAAAAATAAGAAAGAAGTGTTTATTTTGGTTACTTATCAACATACACCTACGTTCAGTCATTTAATTCAAAAGGTCTCGGTGAGAGCTTTCCATTGTGTGTGAGCATAGGTCTGTCTTGAAAAAATACCAAAATACGCTCTACCACGTTTTATTTTCACACCCAAATCAGCGGGTAAGAACTCCCTAAGCAGATATTTCGATTGTAACATAGGTGAGTTAAGAGGATATATTGCGACAACACTTTTCTTAATACTAGCTTCTTCATGCTCGGAAAAGATTTAAAAAAATCTATTTTCAAAGATTTTTCAACGTCGTGAACCCCGCGCGTGCGTTAGCGCTAATCTCGTTCAACGTTCGTTCAACGTCGCCTTCACGAGCCCAAAACTCAACAGACGAACTCAGTCCAGTATTCCATTTAAATGGAGCCTCAAACAGAGCGACTTTTCTGGTTGTAGTTCCGGTCGGTTTGGTGGACAGGTTGGGGGTAAGTATCCCCCCCCCCCCTCCACCGACTTCCGTTCGTACCCCATCCGCCCGCGGAGATGCGCCGCAACCGTCAAATGAAACGGAAATTAAGTTACAAGACGCAGGAAAATCCTACAACACTTTTTTTGGGCCCAGACGAAAACGTTTATCTCACAGATGAAAGAAAAATTTGAATATAGCATTTGCGGTGATAAGGTTTGTTTCCGTAGAGAGAGAAATACTGTCAGAAGGTTTCGGCTGAATATTCGAGGTTGAGCTAGGTTGGGTTGGATTCGGGTTGAAGTCAGTTATGGGTTGAATTGGTCAAGGTTGGGTTGGAAAGGGTTGGGCTTGTTAGGTCATGTACGGTTAGACTGAATTATAATAGGTTGGTTAGGTTAAGTTAGGTTGCTTATGGTTGGGGTTGGGTTACGTTGTTTTGCTTCGTTAGATTTCATTTAGTTACATACTCTAAAGGGTAAGCTGGGTAGGTTGCGTTCGATTAAATAAGGTTAGAGTGTTTCGTTCGGTTAGATTATGGTGGTGGGTATTGTTACTTTAAGTTGGGCGGGTTTCGTTGATTTGGCTCGTTTGGACTAGCTATTGGGTTTATTTAATTAGGATGGGTTTGGTTAGGTTAGGTTTTAGTAGGTTAGGTTAGGTAAGGTTATATTAGGTTCTGTTAGGTGAGGTTCGGTTAGGTTAGCTCATTCACACGGTAAAAGGCTTCACTGGTGGCAACATCCATCTGTTCATTTCTCGTATCAAGAATTTCTTTCTTGCGCAAAAAGAATACTGCTATTTCAACACTATTTTCTCTCGTGTTCGTGAGTTTAAAAAAAATTACGACTGGCGGTACATGGCACGAAGATCAAGGAAATCCACACTCTAACGATCGTATTAAAAGACCCCCTTTTCGCGCTATCATTTTGATGTCTATGTTTGAGTCTCGGCAAGTGCACAACTATAAAAAGCAACCTGCATACAACACACTACTCCGATGTTCCGACTATAAAAAGTTTTATGAAGCTCCTGCAATCTAAACTAGGTTCCTCAAAGGGACCCCAACCCCTGATTGGCCATCAATACAGGGCGCCCTACCTGTTCGGGGCCAATGATTACCCTGTCACCGGAGCCCTTAACAGGGGTTTATTATGGTTATTAAATTAATAAGAACACGGAGGGAAAACTACACGTCTTCAGGTGTTAAAAGTTTTCACTTTACTGGGCCTCGAAAATCCAGGAACAGCTCCTTATACCCCATCTCAACCCTTAACCCATCTCATAGCCAACCTAAATATCCACTAAAAAAATATATCGCCAATCGCATAGCCAACCTCAATCTCCGCCAAAAAAATAAGAAAAAAATGGAAAAGAAGCTTCATTAACATTCACTTGAAAACAGAAACAAATCTCGGGATTAAAAGAATTAATTTTACTCCAAAGAATCTGTTCATACCTAGGTGCCAATACAAAAGTGAAAAATGCTATTTTGAGCAAAGAGATTTTTTTAAATGCCAAATCAAATTTATTTTTACCACGAAAAATGACATAAAGTTACCAACTACCGTACGGTATGACCTTTTTTGTGTTAGCTTCGACTTTTAAACACACGTTGAATCGGATGTTTTCTCAAAAAAATATCATTTGAAGATAGAAAAGAATACTTGAAAATTCATCTGGTATTTCCTAGCATCCGTTAATAGAATGGTCACTCGTTGATTCAGCCACTAAAACTAAATGACCTGTTATTAACTCATCCACGAACACTGAATGACCTATGACCTACTATTAACTCATCCACGAAAACTAAACGACCTACTTTTAACTCATCTACGAAAACTGAATGACCTACTTTTAACTCATCTACGAAAATTGAACGCCCTACTTTTAACCCATCCACGAAAACTGAATTACCTACTTTTAACTCATCTACGAAAACTGAATGACCTACTTTTAACTCATCTACGAAAATGAACGACCTACTTTTAACCCATCCACGAAAACTGAATGACCTACTTTTAACTCATCTACGAAAACTGAATGACCTACTTTTAACTCATCTACGAAAACTGAATGACCTACTTCTAACTCATCTACGAAAACTGAATGACCTACTTTTAACTCATCCACGAAAACTGAATGACCTACTTTTAACTCAAATTTCCGGTAACTCGCCAGACATCGTAAGTCAGCGTCAAAAGAGGCGCTTCAAAGTTCAGAATGGCGGAATAAATCAAATTAACAGATCCTGTCTTTCGTGACATCCCAAATTCTCGTCTAGAAATCCGTCTAAATAGCGAAAAAAAAAAGAGTCCGGAGAGAGGGAGAAGGCCTAGTATCGAAGAGTTCTATAAGAATTTTCGTACTCTTGATTTATGAGGCGCTTCCCAGGGGTATTCTATACGATTTACTTAGGTTTCTATCGAAATTTATCAAGGATCCCACGCGACACAAAATCGGAAAGAGATAACTTGATCGTAAAACAGTCAAGTATAAAGATGTCACCGAACTCAAGATTTATCGGGAGACGATTCTTTTCTTGTCAGTCATTGCACGGAAATAAAATGAAAAATCTTGGGTACGACATGAGTCTATTGTTTCAAGTTATAGGTGTACATTAACTATTATTCGTTTTTTGCCGCGTTTTTTTTTCTTTTTTTCCAAGAATAGCACAGTCACAAAAGTTTCAAAATTTGTGTCCGAGGAGAAGGGAGCGCTGGAAAGTTTTTCTTTATAATTTTATATAAGCTGAAAGGCTTTAGATAGTTCTTTTAACTATCATTTATATGGTCTTAAAATAATGATCAATTTAGAGCAGTACAAATAAAGCTACTGTAGCGAAATTTGAAATGGTGGTTTTATTTTTTCGGACTGTCTATTTACCCGATGGTACATTTTACATTCCAGCCTTTTTACGTGCGTTGAAGTCTCCCCCATATAATTGCGCTCTTGTCATTCGCCGAGCGTCGAAGTCTATCAATGCATGTCGGGTCAATAGCAACACCATTATATTTATGAAAAAATAGAAAAACAAAAAACAGAATTAAGAAAAGTTAATGACAAGTCAAGTGAGCAAACTTCTAGCCGAAAAAAGGGGGGGGGTGAAAACGTTCGCAGGATACGAGATTCTTCCTATATGGTTAGTGCAATGGATCAAGTCCATATCTCCATTTTTGGGGTGGGTGGGAGGGGATAGGAAATAGCCTATTAAATAAATAAGCACCAAAAACAGGCAGTAAAGATTCTGGTTCGTTGCTTTCTTCGCGTATCTTTTTTCTTTCCAAAAGCACATACCATCCATCAAAACGAAGCTGCCTCATTCACAAACCGGTTAAAAAATTGTCACATCGAGTTACCATAAAACGCTAGTCAAAGACACGATATTTTTAAAATTCAAGTTTTAAGTTTCAGACAAAAATAAAAATCTTTCGACTCACTATTTTGAACATTTGTCTTGGGGATATGAATCCGTTATATCCAAAACGCTGAGATCTACGAGATAACTCTAACAAAGAAACTGGTAGCTCTATGCACTGCTAAACCTCAGACATATTTCAACAGCTCAAGCCAAATAAAAGAAGACATTCGTCAGGTTTCCGGAATTTTCAATGATGAGTTACTACGCCTCGGCACAATTATTCTTCATTAAAGGGAATAATAGCCTACTTTTCAACGGCGACTAGTTGAAAAAGAGGGGAGTATGCATGCATTTAATTTGGGGAAAGAGATATATAAATCCGATCGAATAGCTTTAAAAATAAACCGCTCAATAGCCATATCAACCGGAAAGGCTCCGCGAGGGTTTACCATAGACTAGATAGATTTATATCAAAACCTCTCCCTTTTTAACTTCATATCAAATACAGACAAAATTTGCTGAAGTAATATTCTCTGTCAGAATATATCTTTGAAAATTCGGAAAAAAAATCAAGATATTAATTTTTGTCTACAAGCTTTTTTTCAACTTAAAAACGGAAAATGTGTTGTCGAGGTAAAGGGGAAAAACAAAACAAAAAAAGATCATTTCATGTTAGTTTGATTACTTTGACAAGCTACAATCACATGGAGAAAATTCACTCTTAAAATCGTATTTATAGCAAAGCGATGAGGTGGCGGAAAAATAACTAATTAAATTAAAATACAGTTTTCGGCGCTTGAATGTTTCACATTTCCCGGCGTGATAAAGGCGTGGTATCAAATTTCAAATGCAGAATCCTCTAGAAAAAATTGAGCACGAGCGTGTCGTCTCGATCAGATAGCTCTAAACCATGGTTATGATTGGTGGGTATATCCTTGATGATAAAAGCTGTTATTGGCCAGAAATCAGCAAAAAAAATCGCCAATTTGAAAGCAAGCCGAGGCGAACAATGAGTCCCCGTGGGAACAGTCATTCGTCCCTCGCTGCTCTCAATCTTGAAATCGCGACTCGGATAATATTGTGATTTCCACAGCTTTGTGCACTATTAGTTTCAGACATTGCATTTTCTACCTCTTGGGTTTTACCTTATGAACGGAGCGAAAGAGCAGCGAGGCACAAGGCATCCCACCAAACTTTAAGCGTCCCGTTGCGGAGAACGGTAGAAAGAGGTAGGAAGTGCAACGCTTTAAATTTACATGCAGTGTATAGTAGTGTAATACATGTGTGATTGTGGCGGTGGTGGTTGTTAGGAATAGAGTGCTGGCAGCCGAGCCCGGCGGCGTCAAGCCGGCGTTGGACTATTTAATTCAAATGCCGTGGGAGTACGCATCTCCCAGACAAATTAGAACAAGTTGCTAGGATACTGCGGGTTGGCCTTAACCTGGCTCTTTCACATGGGTGAATCATTCTCAAGCGTCCTGTCGGCTTAGCGGGGGAGAACGCTTCACCGGGTCACGGTAAAAGCAAGACCCCGTTTTGGCGAATGGTATACCTGTTTTGGGTGTGAAACAAAACGGGGGTGGTATATATTTCGGATATTTTTCAAGATAGGCCTATGTTCAGTGGTATCATTCGAAAGGTCTCGGCGAGAGCTTTCCATTGATGTGGCTGAACATAGGTCTATCTTGAAAAAAAAGAGAGTAACGCGTATTTTGGTTATTGTACAAGGTAGACCTATGTTCAGCCATATCATTCAAAAGGGCTCGGCGAGAGCTTTCCATTGATGTGGCTGAACAAAGGTCTATCTTGAAAAATACGCACTACCCCCGTTTTAGTTTAACACCCAAAACAGGTATAGCATCCCCCAAAACGACTGAAGCGGGTTTGCTACAAGTAGCCTTCAGTTTAGGAAGGTCAAATAAGGTTAGATTGAGGTAAAGTTGCAGTGTTAGTCTCCAGCATCGCGCCACACTGACCTGAACGGCGCTGTTGAGAAAACAGTTGTTCTGTCCGGGTGCGTTCAGAAGCCCTTTGGTACTGGTGAAAGTCATGGAGTCCCTGGAGGGCGCCATGGCGGGGGACGCAGGGTACCAACGCCACGATCAGCCAGCCATTTTGTCTGTCAACAAAAGAGGACAACGTCTTAACAAGTGACAGCTGCTGTCTCTTTCTGCAAGCGCCCATATGGGGTACGCGGCGCACATGTCGGGGAGGGCGCGTGGCCAGCGCCTAGCGGGGTGGGTGCCTGTGACGGGGCCGCAGGTGCCCATCACAGGTGGCAGGCGGCAAATTCGAAAAAAAGTGCCCGCGTGTCAAACCAATTCACGCTCTGCATTAGTCCGATTTCTTTCGTACCTCCACATGGCACGGAGGCGAATGCTCCGCTGATCCGTTCCTAATAGACAGTATTATTCGCTTAACGTCCAGGCTAACTTCGTTTTGTCGGGCGGATAAGTTTTTCATTTTCTCACAGTAAAAACTAACCCCTGTATAAAGATTCAACAAGGGGAGAGCGTTATCTTTTAAGATAAACCTATTAACAACGATCTCAATGAAAGGTCTCGTCGAAACCTTTCCATTGATATAGTTATTCATAGGGGTATCTTTAAAAATAACCAAATAACGCCCTTCCCCTGTGTCCCCTCACCTAGAACAGCGGTTACCTTTTACTGAGTGGTTCCATCAAAGAACTAAGATTCATGGATGCTTGAGCTAATACTTGGAGACTCCAACGCACAAGGGTCTCAAAACGCTATCTAGATTAGATCATTACTAAGAGCTTCAACCAAGGGGTAACATCTCGCTGGAAATCTGTACACCCGATATCACGATGATATCAGCTGGATATCAGATGTATAATAAACGGATATCAATAGAAAATTGACCAGATTTCAAATAAATACCTGACAGATTTCATGAGAATATTGAAAAATATAAACCTACAAATTAGCCAGATATCAGTGGAGAGTGGCCATAGAGAGTAAATAACTTCAAAAATAGCTGGAAATAGCCATGTTTAGAACGAACTCAACAGCCGAATATCAAGGATATCAACCGGATATCAGAACCTTTTGTACACCGGATATCATGAGTTGTCGCCCCTTGGCTTCAACGCAGAATGTTTCTTGGGTTTAACTTCAAAAAGCAAGTCCAGCGGAGCTGGGCAGCACCTAACCTAACCTTATCGTCACCAAGCGTTACGACTCTTGCTTAAGGTCACGCGTGCTTCTCTCCGTTGGCGCTCCGCTCAGCTGTCGGCAAGCCTGATGCCGCTTACTTCTCGGCACTATGCGTTACAGGCATGAGACTTCCCTACTTTGGGCTTGACAAGAACATCAAAACTCGGTTACCATCAGTTATTACTGATCATCTTCGGCGACGGGCCAAAGTTTCGTTCCTGGAAACGTATCGCTTGGCTGGAGCTGTTCCGGAAAACAATGAGTGGGCAGGAACATAAACATCACCCAATTATCGTGCGGTTCACAAGCTGGACATAACCCTTTCCAAACGAGGATTTCCAAACATCACACTGGATACGTTACTTCCACAAGAGTTACGCTCACGTTCTTCGAACAATGCGTCACTAATTGTCTACTATTAGAAGCATATCAGCTATTCGCTCATCCGGAAATCACACACAATATCTCGTTGCGAACTCCCGATTTGAAAGGTTGATTAACCTCTTGTGTTCTACCTTCCGACCTACAGCCTGTTGCAGGTTGATTTCTTTCCAGGATGTCCAGGAAATACCCTGATTTTCCGCCTCTCAATTTGTGACCCACATTTTCCCCTCACTGAAAAAGACAATTCAATGGAACACAAAAACAATGCAATTCACATATTTTTATTAAATGAAATTTTGATCGCTTGTTATATTTAATATTTTTTTTAAATAGGACTTTTAAGTTAAATCACCTTATTTTCCCCTGATATTATCCTGAAAGTAAAATTCTTCGACACTTTCCAAGATTTCTTGATTTCCCCTGAAAGCAGACACCCTGATTCCACCTGGATCACAGTAAAAACAAAACCCCCGTTTAGGGGAATGCTATAGCTGATTTGGGTACGTAACTAAAACGGGAGTAGTGCTTATGTTAATTTTTTATTGCAGACCAATGTTCAGCCACATCAATTGGAAAGCTCTCGCCGAGACCTTTTGAATGATATGGCTGAACATAGTCCTTCCTTGAAAAACTACCAAAATACGTACCACCCCCGTTTTGGTTTTAAACCCAAAACAGGTATAGAGCATCCTTCAAAAGGGTTTCTCTGTTTGTACTGTGATTCAACCTTCATTAATTAAGAATATTCACAACAAATTTTTATCAGTGATCACGTGTTTAGTCATATTTGTGCCATTATCATCGTAGAGATATAAGAAAGTGCTCCACCAACAAAATTCTTCCGACTACAAACAGGAATCTGGTAGAAGACCAAATGAACAAAAGCATTCTTCGTCAGCGTAAAGACCTAAGTCCGGCACGCGCTCCACAAAGGCGCGACTTATTCAAAAAGCGTTCTGACTTCGGACAATTGACGCTTCGTAAAAGATTTTCTCACTTGACGCAACAAAAATGCGGTGCGAGCGGCCAAATCCGGGGACGCCTTCTTAAGGCGCTCGTCGCGTCAAAATAACCGTGAGTTTCGGGATTAGAACCGATAAGCAACGAGGCAGAGATTAATGACTTATAAGTTGGGCATAGCGCATTCCAGTCGAGTCCTTGACTGAGAAACTATCAGAGGGCGCTGCGCTGGCACTGCTAGGTCTTTTTTATAGAAGGCGTTTTGTCATCACGGGCGAATAAACGCTCTTGGTTACTTTTTCGGATTGGTAAATAAGGTCCACAAAGCGAACAATACCGAAGTTACAACTCATTTGTACAGGTAAATATTTGACTAGAATTCGGTTTCAGTTGAGATCTTGGGCCAAAGATAAGAAAGTGTTTAACAGTATTTATAAAAATAGCTAAAATGTATGTTACGCACAGAAAAAAAAATAACTCCTGTATTAGGTACTCCCACGCCTGTTTTTTTTTTTTTTTTTTTTTTTTTTTTTTGGTTGTTAGAAAGGGGGGGGGTTTGGTTTCACTTTTTTTTGTGTTCTGGGGGTTTAATTTTCTTAATTCCCGCTAAAAATTCCTAAAAACCCTCTCAC
>Ga0058701_10001883_pt1 | contig 15365 bp, 7 predicted proteins | sample AgamicOrMae_FD_97039 | JGI IMG/M metagenome (GOLD analysis project Ga0058701, IMG submission 97039) | Agave microbial communities from Guanajuato, Mexico - Or.Ma.e | ecosystem: Host-associated > Plants > Phyllosphere > Phylloplane/Leaf | place: Guanajuato, Mexico | collected 2012-06-04
AAAAACGGAACGGTCAAATTTTCTTAGACTTCGCCATTCAATAGACATACACATTTTGAACTAATCCTGAAAATATCAAGTCCTTGTCTAATTTTAGCCCTTTGCGCTGGAATATCCTTAATGTCCTTGAAATACATGAATTATACAGGGATTTTCGTTGCTGTGACGAAGTTTGTCGAGGTCAAAAACAGAGTGATGGGATGAAGTGGGTTAAAACATGAGCGCAAACTCTTGGAACACAAACAGTCGTTTTTTAAGGTAGAGCTGAAAAGATGCTGGCACTTGATGGAAAGCTGTGTCTTGAGGGTTTTTTTCAAGTCTAGGAGTGACTCAACTGAGGATCACTGCTGTTCATTCCTATGGCTTGAGGTATAATGCCGTAGATTGGTTTGGTGAAACAACTTGCTCATTTGTTTTCAGCCTGTTAAACCTACGGCTGTGCGAGCGAACCAGCAAAACTCAGTCCTTAATTCGTCAAGCCTTCCCGGGCCTAAGCCAGGAATGGTGACTCCCAGTAAACCCGTCATGACTTCTATGGCTCATTCTACTCCGAACAACAGTTCCCCGAGTTCGGGGATCCTGAACCACTCCGTAGGCAACTTTGCGGCCGTAGCGGCCGCCAATAGCCACCTAGCGGGGTCGCCTGCAACCAGTAATTCGTCATTAAACACCAGCAGCAACGCGAGCAGTAAAACAACATGTGAGTGTATGTGCCCCCCCTTTTTTTCTTTCATTTTTCATTTGCTTCGGTGGTGGCGGGACTGCTTACTTCAGTCGCGTTCGGAATCAGTCTGTGTCCTTTCAGGGATGTCGCAGTTCAGGAAAGTTAGGGGAAAAAAAGTAAAAAAAAAAATCGGTCAGCAAAGTCAGGAAAATTTTCTATTTTGATCTAAGTATATTAAAAAGTGTCCTTTGGTTGTGATCGAGACGCCGCGTCGATAAACAGACACTGGTATTCTCAAACTTTTTTCGGAGCTCGACGGGCGAACCGCAGAAAAAATGATCGCATTTGGTCCGGAAAAGTCAGGAAATTTCGGAAGTAAGATCTTGTGACAACCCTGCTTTTTCCGCAAGAGCTTAATGAGTTTGAAAATAAATGCTAGAACTGTTTCCAAACACAGCCTTTTGATACACATGCTGTCAGTTTTACACGGAACGTTTTTACTCAAAAATTGAATCTTACATAACCAAAACCAGCTGTACCCTACCTCACTCAACTTAACCCAGGCTGGCGGTAACGTTATCCAACCTTATCGGAACTGTCGAGTTGCAAACTTTACGTAGCGATTCAGTCGCAAATTTACTAAACAGACCAGTTACAAATGTGCCTAACTATCTAATCCGAAATTTACGAGGTGGTTCGATGGGAGTTTTACGAAATTTGGTAATCGAAATTTGCAAGATAGTTGAATTTGAACACCGTTTCCGTGTGGATTGCAGCACACAGCACCGAAAACGGCGCTCTTCCTGTAGCAACACCTCTGAGTCAGGCACCGAGCTTGCTGGGGTCGAGCGCACCGTCACAGGCGCACATGTCGTTAGCGGTGGCGGCGGCGGCCGCGGCGGCGTCGGCGCAGCAGCACCAGCGCGACCAGCAGCACCTCCACGCCCAGCTCCAGGGCGCGACGGACCACCGGGACTCGAGGCCCAGCGCGGCGCCCGCGGCCCCGCCGGCGCCGGCCGCCGTGGGAGCTGGGGCGGCCCCTGTCGCAGGCGGTAGCGGCCCCGCAGTATTACTCCCACAGGCGCCCGCGGGGACCACTCCCCCGCCGTCTGCAGGGACCCCCAGCAGCCAGCTGTCGTCACTGTTAGCGAATAAGCAGCAGCAGCAATTACAGGTACGACCAATTCTCCAACGCCTTTCCTTTTTTTTTACCATCCATCTCTTTAAAACCGCCGTAAAAAAAAGTTGTCTCCTCTTCTCTCTAGAATCGTCAAAATAAAAGGTCGTCTTGCTCTTGTTTTCTACTTCGCTTCCTTGCGGAGAGGTGCTTATTTTTCAACGAGTATTTTTACATTAGAAGAGATTTTTTTAAAGATTTGCTCAAAATCCGGCGTTCAGGGCTCTCATTTTAGACATTTACAGTAATGGACGATTCCCCGTCAGTTGCGCATAGACTAAGTGTATTTAACATATTTTGATTATATTTAGATTATGTGGTAATAATTCTAAAAATAGGTGAAAACTTCTCAATCCTCAACACTTCCTGAACCAAAATATGTGTAATACTCACACCAAATTACGTTAGTTTTTTTTTAGTGAGGTTTTAAATAGGAACTACCCATGGCGAGTTAACCCAGCAGCTTGCAGAATCTGTTTTTAAAACTTCACTGAACAATGTAGTTTTTTTTAGTGAGGTTTTAAATAGGAACTACCCATGGCAAGTTAACCCATCAGCTTGCAGAATCGGTTTTTAAAACTTCTCTGAACAATCTAACGTGGTTTGGTGCAAGTATCTCCTATATTTTGGTTCAGAATGTGTTCAGGACGGAGAATTTTTCATCTATTTTAAGACTCGTTGCCGAATAGTCCAAAAAAGGGAAATCTCTTAAATACTCTTAGTCTATGGGCGGCTGACGAGGAATCGTCCTCTGAATAGTAAGTTGCAGCGCGGTTGAACTGATCAGAATAGCAATTTGTTTCGAAATCAAGGAAAAGCAGGGAGATTTCCCAAAACCGATTTAACTCCGGGTAAAAATGAGTGGACGAAAGATGAGTGGAGAAATACTGTATGTACTTGTTTTTTACTGTTTAATTTTTTTAAATTTATTTTCTCTCTTTTTTTTAAGAAAGAAAGGACTTGACGTCCACGTAACGTTGCGTCCCCCCTCTTAATCTTAATAACTTAATTTATTTTTAATTATTGATTTATGTTATTTCTTTTTACTTTTTTTTTACTAACTTGTTTTTTCCACCCCAGGGTTTGGTAAACTCATTAGAGAGCCATGGCCACGCTCATGGCCACGGCATCGGCCATACCCACATCCACGCGCTGGTCCACGGCGCGGGACCGTTGTGTTCTTCGCCGCCGTCGCCGGCGAGCAGCGCGGCCTCGCCGCCGGCGCCGCAGGCGCTGTCGTCGCAGGCCATGGCGTCGCCGGCGGCCGGGGGCCTCGCGAGCACGGCGCCGACGCTGGCGGCGTCGCAGGCGCCGGGCGCCGCCTCCGCGCCGGCGGGGCCGCAGCCGCAGCCGTCGCCGGCCGCGCCGCAGCAGCCGCCCCAGCCGCCCGTCCTCAACGGGCCCAACACCCCCGACGCCAACATGTCGTTGAAATCCATAGCCCAGCAGGCCATTGATCGAGCAGGTCTTGAGGTGCCTCCATCGGATTCAAGTAGAGGTAAGTTTGCGGTTTTGCAATCTTAGCTTTGAAGTGGGTTTATGCCATTCTACCTCTTACGTTCGATCTATCGAACGTAAGAGGTAGAATGTATGAGGTAAGCGTTAACTCTTGCCTAAAATCATATACCTAATGATTATGTTTACAAGTTTACGTCGGCCGATTCTTGATATCGCAACCTTCAAGTGAGTAATACGCCAAAAATCGACTTTCTGTTGGCGTCTGTTAGGTTCCCTTTTTACTCAACTTCGAATTTTTGACGGTATTCCAATACTTCTATTCGTTCTACGAACATGGAAGTAAAACGTAACCTTGAGAAGTTGAAGCTGAGGAGGTGCTTTGTTTGTTTGGCCAAGTCTGAAATATAATACCTCTTTAACGCTCTAGACGTAATTTTCACTCCAAATTATTGAGGCTCTACATGTTTTGTGTCCAGGTAGAACCGTGGGGAAAAGCGCAATCGCGTAAAAGGCGGTGTGTTTGTTTGTTCAGGTCTGTTAGACGGGAAGACTGCGTCGTCGACTCTGCCCCTGACGTCGGAAGCACAAATCCCACCTCTGCTGGGCGTGGCGCCGCTGGGCCCCATCCACCTGCAGAAAGAGCACCAGACTCAGTACATGATGTTGGAGTCGGCGTACTACCACATGCCGAGCCCATCCGACTCGGAGAAGCTGCGTGTGTACCTGCCCCGGAACCCGTGCGCGACGCCCGCCCACTACCAGCAGGTGCCGCTGGCCCACACGGACACGCTGGACTTCTTCCAGAGGCTGGCCACGGAGACGCTCTTCTTCATTTTCTATTACATGGAGGGCACCAAGGCGCAGTACCTCGCCGCCAAGGCGCTCAAGAAGCAGAGCTGGAGGTTCCACACCAAGTACATGATGTGGTTCCAGAGGCACGAGGAGCCCAAGATCATCAATGAAGAGTTTGAGCAGGTTAGAATCGTCTGCCTTTTACTCTACTCTCACTGATTGGCGTCCAGGGAAGGACGATACCCGTTCGTCACGGAGGTGGCATTTCGCAAGGAGTGACATCTCATGATATCAAGTGTACTAGCAGCCAAAAAAGTTCTGCGCGCTCCAATTTTTTTGCACCTCCGTAACTTTGAAACGGAGAGATATACGTAGGGAAAGCACGAAATAAAATCGTTAGATCTTCAAGAGATCTATGAATTTGATTATAGCTTTTTTGACGTATCTCGTTTCGTTCCAAAGTTACTGAGCTTTGAAAAAAAAACTGGAGCGGTCGATACTTTTGTGACTGCTCGTACAAAGGGCGTTGATATCCGGTTGATTTCCTTGATATCCAGCTGTTGGATTCAGTCTAAACATCGCTGTTTTCAGCGCTTTTTCAATTTTTTTTTTATCTTAGATATCACAGAGTCCACAGATATCTGGCTAATATTTAGGTATATCCAGCCGATATTTTTTAATATTCTGCTGTAATCTGTCTGATATTTTATTGAAATCGGTCAATTTTCTTTTGATATCCGTTTATTATACCTCTGATATCTTTGATATCCTGATACCCGTTGTACAGATTTCTAGCAAGTTGTTACCCCTTGGGATTTCGTTTGATGAAAACCTCCCAAATTTTTGCCCGTGACGAGCTGATAAAAAGTGTCCGCGAGTTAAAAGAACGAAAATGCTAGGCACCCATTTCAGGAACAAGGAGGAAGGTTATTGTTAATTTTGCTTAGGGCCTCGGCAACAACGTCATGTCGGGGCCAAAAGGAGGAAGAGGTTTTACGGCAAGAGTTAACGCATACCTCATATGTCGCCCGTGATAAACGATTATCCTGATAAACCCACTACGTCCCAGCGTTGCCGTTCGGAAACAGGAAAAAAAAACGTATTTCAGAGGATTTTTGTAGTTCAGTATTGTCAAAATTTAAAAAATAACACCCCTCTTGAAACCTAAAATTTAATAATTTAGGCATTTTCCAAAGCTTAAAATTGCGTAATTATTGGGAAGTCCCAATTGCCCTTAAGCTAAATTTCACTCCGAATACTTTAGGCTCTTATGGGTTAATATAACCTTTTGAATTTCGTGTGTGTTCTTTCGTGTACCGGTCAAGATAATCTGACAGGCAACCGCCAGCAGTAGTACTCGACGTCGTTGCCAGCAATTTCGCCCATTTCAAACGCGATTTTGGGCTTAACCGTTCGACATTCTGTTTGTGGACACTTTATAGCAGCTCATCGCGGATTACATTGTGGGAGGTTTCCACCGAAAGCCAACTTCGAGATGGAACGTGAGATGTCCTTTTTGTTTTAAGAAAAAAAAAACTAATGAAGTTTATTTTGGAACTGACAAAAATCTTCGTGAGGGGCTGATTGAGGTTGCATTTTTATTCAACGTCTATTCACGAACTACTAGATTTTTTTATTCGTTGGTTGAATATATTTGTGGTGGGTCGAGGCCATTTGCATGAAATAGTTTAACACCGTTAACGGTGAAATTATTTTACCTCTTGGCTGAAACTCCTCTTAGACGTGAAAATCCTTTCCACGGTCGTGAAACTACCCTTCTCAGGAGCAGAGCTCCCCTTTGATGGGAGAAACTCACATTCTCAGTGACGCAACTTGCCTTGTCGATGTCAAAAGTCACTTCCTTTGGGATGAAACTCTCCATTCGGGGTTGAACTGAGCTTCTCAGGGTTAATATCCCCCCTCTCAGAATGAAATGTCCCTCAAGTGTGGAAACCGACTTCCTCGGATAGTAAAATCCTCAGGAGTAAAAACCCCCTTGTCTCTGGAATGTGATACGGCTTTTTTTTGATACGATCTTGCCATGGTTCCCATGGTGGACGTAGTGCTTAATTTCTTGAAACGACACACTCGGCACTCGGAAGCTGGTATTCCCCACCTCGTGCGTTCCGGACGGTTGAACACAAGATGTTGGAAATGGAGCCTTGCAAATTTGCAGTGCACTTCAGCAGCTCGAGTTTTTCGCGTGAAAATTGGCCATGGGCCAAGAGCAGAAAACACAACCGGTCTTTTTAGGTTGGACGGCTGTCAAACAAACGCATTTAAGTGGCGGCCGCTCGGTTGCCAGGGCTGCCTACAAATTCCCTCTCGCCGCTCTTGGTTAAAGCCCGAGATCCAGTTTACGAGACGCGAAAGGTGCTGAGCGCTCTGGTTGGCGGCGATAGAAAGGGATAGAAGATACGGATTGCCGTGTGTGCGAGAGAGACAGATATACTCGCATGGAAAAAATGGCGGCCGTTTTCATACCGCCCGTGTATAGCGGCCATATTTTTCTATAGCTGTGTGCGTTTCATTCGCGTCTCTTTAAGTGGATCTAGGGCTTTTTGTCACTTTTGAAATGTACAAATACGGAATCTATTTTGCGCGAATGGTTGTGGCTTTGCATCGCATTTCAATGAATGGCTCTGTGTTTCAGGGCACTTATATTTACTTCGATTACGAGAAATGGGGCCAACGGAAGAAGGAAGGATTCACCTTCGAGTACAAGTACTTAGAAGACAGAGACCTTAACTAACGGTAGAAACCGTTGCTTCGCTCCGCTCCGCTCCGATCTACCGTGTTGAGCTGTGGACAATTGCCAACGTTCTTTATTTCCAAGACGGAAAAGTCCGCAAGTGATATTGTATAGAACTTTTTTTTTTAAATCTCACTTCTGGCTTGGATTGGGGAATTCCCTGTTCTGTCTCTGGGAGAGTGGGAGGATGCAGACATTGTGTCCAAAACACAGGTTAATAATGGTTTTGTTTGTTCCTCGACGGGTGAAATCGACGGCGCGCGATTTGAAGACATTCAAAGTCGGCGCGCCCTCTTAAAGAGAATCACTGCGGTGTGTACCAAGTGCTGAGGCCTAAAAACAAAATGTGATATTTTATGTTTGAAATGGATTGGATGGATCTTTATTTAAAAGGTGCGGTTTTCCCTTCCAGGACTTAAGGGGAATATGTTACCCTCTCGGAACATAATTGTTCTGTTTTCTTTTTTCGCTGAGGTTTTCTTTTCTGATTTTCGTTGCTTTATTCCTTTTTTGGAATCGTTTCACACGAATTGATTTGGCACAGCACAATACCTTGAGAATGTGCCATAAACGCTTCTTAACCCAGCCTCACGTCTCGGGAATGTTTCCATTGGTTACTGGATTTACGTGGTTCAGTCAAGTTTTTATCTGGTTGCAGTTCTGAAATTCACTATCCAAACACCATTTCCGCTGATTTACCCCAGACGAGCCAGCCGATTTCCGGTTTGTGCTCAGCCAATCTCGACGCTTGAAACAAACGCGGAGACCCTCTAGTGGGAGAATAAGCAGTTTCAATTAAGTAACACAAGCAGAATGCCAGCTGGCTCGTCTGTCGGAGAATCCCGCGGAGTTTTGAAATGTTTGTCGTGATGTGAGGCTTCGCTCTCCCGTTACCGTGACTCTGGAGAATGCTGCCCTTTTGTCCCGTTTTATTTTCTGTTTATTGCTAGTCACCTGGATCGCGCACGATGGTGATGTTTGTCAAATGAGTCACTTCCGGTACTTACTTGGACGTGCAAGGAATGGGTACTACACACTCGGTGATTCCCTTTGTCCTTTTCGGCTAAAGGCGGAAGGCTTAAAGACCTGAGCAGCCATTCCGCAAACCGTACGTGTTAGTGGAAACGACTAGTACAAATACTTGTAAAGAAGATCTTGACATTCGTTTAGCCAGTTCAGCTGACTCCTCTGCCGGTCGCTCCATAACGCTATGTTGATTTTCACTTTTGTAAAAAAAAATAAACAAAAAACGAATTGACAAATATGGATGTATTTAAAAGTAAATAATCTGTACAGAGTGTAGAATATTTATGGGTTCCTCAAAATGATTTTAAAGATGCGAAGATTATATTTGTATGAATGCTTGAGCGATTGGTCTGACAATGGAGCGGTTGTAAGCTGTGTTTGTTGTTTGACGCTGTAGGTTTATCCGCCCAAACAGCAAGTAGACCTGTATTGTTGACATCTCCGTTAACAAGTTTATCTCAATTAAACCGAGCTTAACTTAGTCCGCGGGGCCTGGCGGCAGTCGTTTTAAGTCTGCTCTTTGCCTCGGGTTGAGTTAAGCAAGCTTGCGGCAAGACAGTAAGATCGAAATGTAAGCTTGACGGAAGTGTGAACTCTAGACGTCTATTTGGTGAATGGGTGGTCCTCAGCTCAGGTTGAGAGCAGCGAATGTGTGCAGGAATTTCGTAACAAAAAGAAAAACGCTAATTAAAAAAAAATAATACTACGCTCTCCCTCATGTGAGGAAGGGTTGTAGCGACTGTTACATGATGAAAGGAGAATAAAAATCTTGAAAGGATGGATGCAGTAATGAGTGGATGCATCTACGACACCGCAGCCTGCAAACCTGGACCATTTCGACATGTCCTTGCCTGGCGCTTCTCGCACTAAAATTACACGTCTGTCAAATCTGCGTCGTGCTGGCTACCCATTTCAAGATAACCGAGCTCTAGTTAGCCTATTTGCTGCAGCTTGATAATAACTAAGCTCATGTGACTCTGCTAATCCCTTTCAAGACTAAGGTGCAGGCACTTTTACCTAGCCTCACGGACTTTGTGTTTGGTGTGACCAATTTAATCAGAATCTCTCTTGTTTACCTTGTATAGTGAAAAAACATGTCATTAGTCACGTCTTGATGAGCCGAAAATATTGTAAACCTCTGCAGACGAGGCCAGGCACTATGTAATGCTGTCATGTGTAAGACGATCGTGAGTGTGGACCCAAGTATTGAGCATATCGGCAGAAATTCGTTTGTCTTCGATGCGATCCAGAATGGCACCTAACTCTGCCTTTGGGATGTAGTACTTTCAGCCAATCAAAATGAGATTAGAAACGAAGAATCGCATTTACAGTTGGGAACTATTTGCGTGGAAAACGGATAGTTAAATTGGTCATAACAAACTGAAGCTGTCTTGCTGAATCGAGGCTAACTTCGAGGTTTTTTTCTAACTTTTGGACGTCTGGTTTGCAGTGTTATCAGATTTTGCGATTCGGTCAAATTTAACCGCATTTATTTCGAGATAACCAAGCATATTTGATATGTTTTGGACCGCTTTTTAGCATAGCGATCCAATGGTGAGGTCGCTTACAACAGAATCTTTACCAATTAAACATTTAAATGCGTTTAAATTTGACGAAGTCGCGAAACGTAGCGACGTTGTTATTTTGTGTGCGTTTCGCCTTTATTTCCTCTTGCTTGGCCGGATCCAGACCGTATTCCACTGGAGCTAATGCATTTAAACACTTGGATTGCCATTAACTTTTTGAAGTAAAACTTCTCTTTTTTTTTATTGTTGATTGTCGATCGCTGAGAGAGTCGGCAAAGAACGCACTTGTTTGTACGTAATGACGCTTGTGAGCTAATGATCTCAAACCTGGGGGAAATCTGCGGTTCTTTTCTCGTTGCCTCTTTTAAGGATCATCTTACCCTCGCCCCTTCCGATGCAAACAATACCTCCCCCTCCCGACACATGACAAACTCCTTATCATTCTGTGTCTTTTGACGCATCTGTACATTGTATTGTAGTACCCCAAGTGATGTAAACAAGAGATTATTTCGTACATATGTTTTTATTTGTTACAAAAAGCAAAGAATAATGAAAAATCAACTTTGAATTATAATATTAAAAAAAAGGCTGGTTGTCAATTTTTTCTGAGGAACTCTATTAACCTAGCTAACTTTCGTTTTGTCTCGTTTAGTCGGAAGGGGATCTTTGAAAATCCGAGTGCGTTAATTTGAGGAAAAAAAGGCCGACTTCGCGAGACCTATTTTATAATATTCTTTTTTTTTCGTCGTTTCTTTGAACGGAGGTGATCTTTTTTATCTTCCAGTTTTGCAATTAATTGTTACAACGAACGAAATGTCGGTCAAGGGCAAAAAAGCGTCCTCTTGGATTTCCCACCCCCTCCGTTCCCTTGCCTTCTTCTTACCCTCCCCTCTTGTGTCTCTTAAGATCTCTTGCGAAACTGTCCAAGACTGTGATAAACTATTCTACAAACTATTGTAAGCGTCCAGTATCAATTTTGCAGGCGAGAACGAAAGAGAAGCAAGATTGATTATGTAATGAAAGAGGAAAATGCACAAATTGCGGCTCTACCTTAAAATGCCAAGCATTTCGTTCTCTCCCGTCTCAAAAACCGTTGAATTGAAACCGTTGTCGCTTTTATTTCTGTTAATTAATTTTCCTCGCGGAAGTCGGCTTTGAAAAGGCGCCATGCATGTGTAAATTTTCTCATATCCACCTTCGATGTTTTGGCCAGGGTTAGTATTGTATAGTATTATTTATCTTATTTTGTCTGTTTTGCATGTGATATTGGGTGCATCTTCTTATGTTCGTTGTCAGACGAATTTGATTTGTTGCTGGTTGGCTGATCATAGCCTTCCTCCCTCGGTATCAAATGTGTGAGCAAAGCTAGCTGTATTACTGTACAGGCGGTATCCTGGGTGCCTCGAAATTCACCTCTTCAGATACACATAAGAAGTCTCTGTACCAGAAGAGAAAAGCTCCATGACAACCGTAGACACCTCACAGAGTTTAAAAACGACCCGTTATACCTTCTCTCCTGCCGCCTCCTTACTACATTCCGCCTTGGCATGAGGTCGCAATTTTTTTTCGTTTTTGATTTCCTTTTTTTCTTCTTTTTCGAATTACCGATGTTGCAGGAGATCAGGGCACTAAGACTGAATACATAGCAAAATGCTTTAGTCTCCTGCACTTCTCTCTCTCTCAATTCGCTAGCAAAAGACGATTACGGCCCTTATTCTTTGCCCTGATTATTATTTTCTACTTCTCTCTCTCTCTATCTCTCTCTTTTGAGCTTGGTGTTGTAATGGAGGTAACTTAATTTATGCCCAATTCTCGATGAAAAAAAAAATGTAATGGTCCAGTATGGGGGTTTGGTTGTCGCTGTTAAGGAACTTTGTTTACATCCAGTGGAACTGAAGAACATGCTCAATTAATGTATGCATTTCTTGTTATGGACGACGCGATGTAGCGAAGCACACGCAGTCGTACCTCAAGTCATGTTGCGGCGAGGTTGCGTACCCTCCTCAAATAAAAATGCGGTTTCAAGTCAAGGCCCTTCCCCTCTTCCCTCTTTTATTTTCACCTTGAATGCATGTTTAAACATAGTGTGTTAATGTTAAGGAACAGATTTAATGTCCATTCGATCCCTTAAGAATAAATCGTGCATTTATTTGGGGACGGTCGCTAAACCGATCAGCCTGTGCGTTCAAGGCCTTTGCTGGCTCCACGCTGTATTTGGTACCAAACAAGACATCTTGTTAACCTGTGACAAAATACAATGTTTTTGTCAGTGTACAAGAAAGTGTTTTATTATTCTTCTGCTATGTATTTTTTAAGCCAATATGACTTGCGTAATTTAGACCTTCCGTTCTTTTGCCTGAGTAAATTGCAGTTGTGGCAGAGGTTGGTACTGGTACTTACAATCAGACCCTCCCGCCATCAAGGAGTCTTGCCCTGGTCTTGCCGCCACTAACGTCGCGCGCCATCTGGTTGACGTTGTTGCATTTAGAGGGCGTTGGAAAAAAAGAGGGGAAAAAGAAGAAAGAGACGGGAGTAATTTTGCCTTTCTGATTGGTGAAATTTAAAACGTAACCGTTACCAATTGGTTCAAACCGTTCACTTACGTTGAAACTCACAATGAGTTCTAATGTACCGGTAGTAACATCTTGGAGAGTCAGAAAGTACGGACGTCAAAATAATGCAGGTTGGACGACGTTCCGGGAACAAACTGGATCCATCTGTTTGCTGTTACAACCGGTAAGCACGAGTAAACTGGCGGGCCTGCGAGTTTCTTGTCAATGAGTCCTAGGTGCGCCAAAACAACCCAGTCCTGGTTGAACTAAATTCATATTTATATGCTAATAAGACCGAGGTCTTTTTATTTGCTTTCAGGAAATGGGTTATGTTCTTGTCCTACAAAACGCGACCGTGCTTGAATCAGTCCCACTTTCGCTAGATCCAGGCACGGTTCAGGTTCATGTCGATGGAGATATGCTAATGTTCGTATTTACTGACAAGACAAAGGTAAGTTGTCACTTTGTATGAGTACCTTCACTATTATCTCTTTTTTTTTCTTTGAATATGTGGTATTGCGAATTTGTAACCGCCGGCATTCTTAAATGTCAAATACAGAAACCTGTGAGAAGATTTAGACTTCTCCTCGCTCGAGAGGAGACTGAGGGAAATCCTCGGCAATCATCATCCGACTGTGTCGAGGCTTTAAGGAAATATTTTACCATCTACGAATTGTCAAAGAGAGGTGCATTTTAATTCTTGTTTTCAGACAAATCCATACTTAATTCTTTTCTTTAAATAAAATTAATAAATCCATGCTCTTTATTCCTAACCACCCCAGGAGCTTCGATCAGGGAAACAACATTGGCCGACGCGTTTGAAAGTATTGTGACTTTAAAAAACAGCAATGCCTCATCTTTGGAACGTGTTTTTACGAAAACATCTCCAGCTGGTTTACCCCTAGACAACCTCGTTCGACTCTGTCTTTTGGACCCAACGTTTCCGTCATTAGTTGGCTCTGTAGAAAAAATTGTCAAATCTATAACTGATCCTGCGGAAAACTGATAAATGAAAGAATAACAGTCTACGACTCTTCCTAATTCATTCCTATCACGGTGAATAAATGAAATACGATCCTTCGTGGTGTTTTTTTATTGTGCGCCATCTCCGTCCTTTTCAAATAAAGGACGCGTTCATGCAACGCCTTCTATGCCTTTCAGTTTTGCACAAGTTTTGCAGCAGATGACGCCACCATCAGCTGTTTAAAACGGTGCCGTCGACGAAGAGGTTATACGGCACTTTAATATCATTTTCTAATTAATAATTTTCTAAAAATATAGTCTCTAAAATGTTCAAAAAGTAAGTATTTGTGAAGGGAACGTCTGTAGTTCTGTGAGTTTTATTGGCAGACACAAATGAGATGTATTTCAATGACTGCGTGTGCATGTTTGTCGGTTTCATTTCTGTAACTGTTTACATATTTCAAAATCTTTGAAGTATTGATGAATTGCGGTCATCTCAGCGACACCTGACATTTAACCCTGTACTTTAGGATTATTTTGTATGTTGGAATCAGTCTGAATGATAGCTCCCAGTATTTAATTTTTCATTGTTATATTCAGAGTTACCATTCACATTAACTGGTGTTTTTCTCACAGATTTGATGACAAGGAAAATGTGTCAGGAATCCAGCAGCTGAAATCATCTGTTCAGAAAGCTATCCGAAGCAAATTAGTTGAACTCTACCCTACATTAGAAAACTATATTGATACACTCTTACCGAAAAAAGATGTGTTTCGTGTTGTTAAATGGTAAGTTCAATCAGTGGGTCTACCCTGCTTCCTTGCTCATTTACATTATGTTTAATCATGATTTTTCTTTGAGTGAATGATGTGGAGTTATTAATATAGAGGTGATGTGTGTACACTAGACCTGAATAATTATATTCCTTGCTGGTTTTGTAACCTAGGATCATACTTCTCCTAAATTATTTGAATTAATATAAAGTGATCAGGTTCAGTTTAAATTAAAATAATTCAAACAAGGGATTTTTATTTTATTCATCAGTCTTAGAAGGAAAGAACTTTTGCTTTTTTCCAGCCATGAACACATTGAGCTTATTGTGAATGCAGCAGGAGATATACTTTTCTTTAGACAAAGGGAAGGTCCATGGATGCCAACTCTTAAACTCCTGCACAAATGTAAGTGACAGAAGTGATTTACAGGCCATGGAATGGTTTCTTCAAGAGCAATATAATTTCTTCTATAGAATTACAACTAATTGTTAGTTTTAATTTTCAACTTCACCCTGCCAGTATATTGCATGCCTTGTTTGCTGTTTGCAGATCCATTTTTCCTACCGTGGGAACAGGTTGATAAGGGAGCAATCCGGTTTGTTTTAAGTGGTGCCAACATTATGTGTCCTGGATTGACATCCCCTGGTGCCAAGATGACACCTGTTCCTAAAGGAACTGTTGTTGTATCCTTATCTGAACATAGAATATTTCAGATGCTTTACCAGCTGGAAAACTAGGATTTTTGTGTGAAAATATTCAGATTATGCTTAACAGATCAAAACAAAAGTTTTATGTTGATTCTTGAAAAATCAGGGTACAAAGGTACATAATAATAACAGTACTTAAGCAGCCAGAATATTTAATCTTGCTTTTTTTTTTTTTTAATGATAACATTTTACATGTCCCGTGCCCGATTTTACCGACCCTTACTATAATAACAATCTAAAGATTTTACTTTTAAATTTTCCTAGTGTTGTTGAACATGAGCACTGCATGTTTTCCTTACATTGATATCCAGGCAATTATGGCAGAAGGAAAGCAGCATGCATTGGCAGTGGGATTAACCACATTATCGACTGATGATATGTTAGTATATCCTTTAATTTACTGTCAGTTATATTAAAAGTATCTTCATCTCAAATACAACTAAGCAGTTTTACCCCATCTTGATTCCTCGGTTCTTAAATCTTTCATTTTGGTCAGAGCTTGTTGAAAGCCATACTCTAGATGTGAGGCATTACCACTTTCTGGTTGTGTGTGAACTTTTTCTCTTCAGCAATGGGCTGTAAGTTTATTTCTCTTCCTCTTTTACAGTTTAAAGATCAACAAAGGTGTTGGCGTGGAAAATTGTCATTACCTGAACGACGGCCTTTGGCAGATGAAACCCGTGAAGTGAATTAAGTAATGAATTATTCTTTTGTAAACATTTCCATACAATAACATTATTTTGAAAACAACAATCATTATTTTTGCTGTACAGATACCTTTTTACCTGTCAAGAAATATTTGCTCTGATCGAACTTTTTGTCAATGTTGTGCCCCATGTTTTATTCTGTTTGTAGTCTTTCCCCAGATTATTTTGATTTGGAACGGCGAGAACCTCTATATTATTCTCTCTCTCAAGCAATTACTTTGTCGTGTTTTTTCGTTTTCTTTTTTTTTCCCGTTAGTAATTTTGAAA
>Ga0058701_10001884_pt1 | contig 15362 bp, 7 predicted proteins | sample AgamicOrMae_FD_97039 | JGI IMG/M metagenome (GOLD analysis project Ga0058701, IMG submission 97039) | Agave microbial communities from Guanajuato, Mexico - Or.Ma.e | ecosystem: Host-associated > Plants > Phyllosphere > Phylloplane/Leaf | place: Guanajuato, Mexico | collected 2012-06-04
AACTAAAAAGATCCTCTAAAGTAAAATTTTCTGTTCCCGAACGGTATCGGTGGGCGGTAGTGGGTTAATTTTTTCGAACTTCCTTTGGGCACAAATCGGTTAAATTAAGACTTCGCGCACGGTCGGCGCGTTTCAGTAGTATTGCCAACATAAAATTAGATAAAAATGCTCCCAGAAATGCGGCATGATTTTTGATCCCCACTGTACATTTCACCGCGCTTTTATAAGCGATTTGGCTTCGCGATCAGTGCGATATACCTCTGACGTGTAACTCATTAGTCTCTTCCGAAACGAAAAGAAAAGAAAAAAAAGAGGATTAGCTGATGCTAAATTCAGAAAAAAAAGAACCTTATCTGAAAGATATGCCTTAGTTTGATAGGCTGGGGAATTAATGTAAAAATAATGCGCCTTTGGTGCGCAGCAGAGCGAGCCAAATGAAATCTTTAGGTGACAGCGGAGCAATGATAAGGGCCACCAGAATAATGAGTAACCACCTGGAAAAGTGAGGATTGCTGATGATATCAACGGAAATTCTCTCGTAGCTGGAAACTCCGATGCTGCCGACGGACTAATTACCTTTGCTACGCATCTTTTAAAAAATGTTTACGATAGAACTGTCCTTTGTCAGGAGAAGTCTCAAAACTAAGTTCAGTAGCCTAATATCAGCATCTCTTAACACATGCCAAATTCGCCGCTCCAAGATTAAGAGGCCGAGTTTAATCTAATTCGTAGTCTACTCAGTTAAAACAAAACACCCGTTTCAGGGAATGCTATACCTGTTTTGGGTGTGACACTAAAACGGGGGTAGTACGTATTTTGGTTGTTTTTCAAGATTATGCTCAGCTACATCAATGGAAAGCTTTCACCGAGACCTATTAAACGATATGGCTGAACACAGGTCTATCATGAAAAATAACCAAAATACGCGCTACTCCCTTATTTTTCAAGAAAGACATTTGTTCAGCCACATCAATGGAAATCTCTCGCCGAGACCTTTCAAATGATGTGGCTGAACACGGGTCTATCTTGAAAAATAACCAAAATACGTGTTACCCTTTTTTAGTTTCACACCCGAAACAGGTGTAGCATTCGGTGGAACGGTTGTGTTTTTTTCACTGTGTAGATGTTGCTTACTCGTTTTTCTCAAAATTATTTTGAATCCCGTAGTGATTTAGAAGTCTTAAGACCTGCGTTATTTTTCTTTTCAATTTTAATTGATGTAAGGACGTTGATTTAAGGTTGTCAGTAATGACAGCTTTATAGACCCCCTTAAAAGGAAAGCGTCTAAGTTATCATTTTAGTTTGGAAAATAACAATAAATCCCGGTAAACGTACTTTTTTTCCAATCACTCAAAGCAAAGAAGATAAACAACCAATTTCCTAGGGCTATCTTAAGTTGACCTCTGAGGCAGTAAAAGACTGACTTAAACTTCTACATGGAGTGGCTACCGTTGTAAGCCTCTTTATACTAATCCATTAAAGGGTAAAGCGCCGTTTGTCCTTGTTGCGCTGTGGCCGAAATTGCGTTGACTAGTTTGTTTTCTTCCAGTCAGAACATTACTTTTTCAACCTGACTCTCATAATTAGAATGTCCAGAGACTTCGTAGATTGACTTACTCACTCCAAGTTTACAATGGTTTTTGTATTGGTTCGCGGGTCCAAACGACGTTTACTGTCGTCCAGTGGTCGGGTACCTCACGTCGGCTACCTCATCTCGGGTACACCGTAATTTTTAATGCTGCATTTTCTACACTTTGTGTTGGTACTTTGCGCCTTGAATCCATGTGGAGCAACAGAGAAAGGCATACGCCACCTAACCTAACAATCACCAAGCCCTCTACCGCTTACTTCCAAGCGGCAGTCTGCTACCACCGAGAAATAAGCGACAACAGGATTGGCGACCAATAAGGCTAGGTGCCCTGTGCTTTGCTTAGTTCCGCTTTGCGACGAAATTCACACACGAGAGAAAATTTTTACCGTGCACTGTTACGCCAAGGACGCAAGTTCCGATCTCTTTATGTCGAACCGGCGTGCATCGCATCACGTACTTGAGCCCCATCGAGAGATTCTTGCTTTTCATTTCAAAAATGGCCTCCATCTTAGACGTCAATGTCAAACGGGAGATGGAGCAAACAGCTACCTGTTCAGAATTCACGAACTCGGTGAACATAGGTGTTGCTCCATCGATACATCGATGAGAACAACTCGGCAAGGGTTTCGATTTTTTGGATTGATATGAACGTAGAGAAAGTTTGCCACCGTAAATTTTTAAGGTAGCGGATTCTAGTTCGTGACTGAACTCATGACTACTTTATAAGGATTAAGTTGCCTTCCCGTATTATTTGCAAGCTTATTGGCTTGTGCGGTTAGCAGACTTTGCGACGGAAGTTCGCATATCAAAAGTAGGTTATTTCAACCTTTTCAATGTAGAGTTACGATAAAATATCAAACCCAATTAATGGTTTCTGTTCATTTTTTTCCAGGTGATGGTGAGTTTGAGAATCATCTAAAGCACGACCAGCACTAAATTGTGCTGGAATAAGTGGGAGCTTGGTGAGCCTATAAACTCATTTTTCACTTTGCTAGCAACTTGTAACGCTTCTAAGGAGTGAAGGTTATGATTTTGAGCGTCATATAGGAATAGTTCTGCTCAGTTAAGAAAATAATACCTTAGTTACTTTAAGCATAATTTTAAACAGGGTGGCAAGATTAGGGGAATAAAAATAAGCTGACCTACCGTAGGAACAGTTCATTTCCAACTCACAGGTATTCCTATAAAAATGCGAGGAGGCTAGAGATAAGAGTTCCTGCCCCTTAAATGAGTCACGCCCTTACCTATCGGATAGTCTCCCCTCTCCCTTTCCCCCTCCCCAACTTTCGCTTACCCCCTTCCCCCCCCCTTTCCGCCTTCCCCCCCTTTCCTCCTCTCCCGCTGTATCCCCTCTATGAATATTGCCATTCAGCTATGTTGTACCCATCATCGTATAAAAACATCTCATAGTACCGAGAAGGCGATTGCTATCGTCTTGGGGTTCGATCCTCACGTAGTGTGCACTGTTCTCAACTCAGAAAAAAGAACCTGTTTTAAGGAGTTCTTACCTATTCTGGGTGTGAAAGTAAAACGCGGTAGTACGTAATTTTTAATTAAACACTTTGTTTCGGTTTTACTGTGTCGACAAACCATGCAAATATGACATGCATGTTGATACGAAGAGTACCGCACATTTCAAATTTAATCGACGACATGGTTTATTTGTGCGTTCGAAACGCAGCTCTGTCTGTGAAGAGATTAATAAACTTTATTAATTCTAAGCGCTGGCATGTCTTATTGGCATGATCACCGATAAAATTGGCGTGGCAAGGAAGTTATCCTTAACGGATAGGTTCACTGAGCGTCAGAAATTATTGAAATCTAATTTCTCGATCGTGGATGCGCGGCGCGGCGAGGGGAAGGAAACTTAAACCCGCAGATGAGAAGCACGATCTCCAAGGATTAGCTCAACTGATGTATCAGGAGATTGCAAGAATAAATAGCGCATAATCCTGATTCTGAATTTCCCCCGTAAGGCGTCTTTATCTCAGGTGAAGGAAGCACAAGAGGGGGGGGGGGTGAAACGTGAATGCTCGTTTTATTTAAAATACGAGCAAAATCTAGATCGTTTATGTTGGAACGTGTACGGTAAGGCCAATATTTTGCGAGGTAGGCGATTTTGAGCCTTATTTTTCGTGGCTTATCGCTACCTTGTTTGTATGAATTTGAATGTAGCGATATCACGGAGAAGGCCGGATTCGCCATTTTCGTGTCCGCATTTTTTTAAAGATAAATCTAATGATTTGTTAAGATTTCAGGAGATTTAGGCACAGAGTCGCGATTTTTTAAATATGGTAAGCCTTGTTTATTCGGCACATATCTGCACGATTTCTCGCAGAAAATCCTGTGAATTTGCGAAGTTGAATGTAGGTTTTTGCTGATTATAATCAGAAGATTCCCTCCTGAGTGTACGGTACACAGAATTTTAAGAGCATAGGATTCCTAGGGCTTGGTGACCGTTAAGTTAGGGTAACGTCTAGGCGAGGTTTAAAGGTATATGATATGCCTCAGTCCACTGTCGCTCCGCTCGTCGACGAAAAGTGCAACTCTAAACAGGTAGAATATGCAACTGCAAACCTGTATAAAACGTAGTGTGCCAAATCGTTCATGCGTTTGAGGCGCGTAAAATTGGCCTTGTCAAGGCTGCAGGTGCTAGGGTTGGCAGCAGACTGAATGAGCCGCCTCACCAGCAGCGCCCAACACACCCTGGCCCTCGCCCTGGCCGACCCAACAGCGCAGGCTTGTCGACACTTGGTTCGTCCCTGGAAGGGGACGGGCCGGGGGGGGGGACCAAGTCCGCACCCGGCCCGTTGTGGCCAAGCCAGACAGTTGTAAAAGGCAGACACCTTTCTGGCGCCTATCAGCCAGACATGGCTGTGAAGCACTCGCTCCATCTGACAAGCGGGCGACATTTCGGCGCCCCGGGCACCTCGCCGTGGCCAGCACCTCGCCGCCGAGCCCAGCTCGGGGCTGGCTGGACCGGCCCGGGAGATCACCCACACCACCCGGATCAGCGACACCTTATTCTTATCATTGTCCAAGTACCTACTTAAAAACTGGTTGGCGGTAGGAACAGGATTCGGATGGTGGGTTTTGAGGGTTCATAACGGGTTTGCTTATCGGAATACATGGAAGAACACTGGCTACATTTTTTTCGAGATGTCACTGGCGGCGTCGGTGAAAAAGAATTTCGAGAACGAAATCTTTTAGAAATGTACGATAGGTGGCCCAAGTTTCTAGAGAACGCACTCTTGCTATAGGAACGATTAATATGGCACTATCGGATTAAATAGCCAGCTGTCTGCATAACTCGTGAGTGCTGGTATCCATTTGATTGTCAGTTTAAGTTTTAGACCAGGGTAAGATAATTCTTAAACGAGAAAAGTGTGATCCTAAATGATTTAAACGATACGCGTCATCGAATTTCAAACAGAAGTTTATCAACGTCAAGATTTTTATATCATTATTATTAGAGAGTGTCTATTGACCCGACTGCCCCATTATTAGGTTGGGTTCCGTGCGTTCAAGTCACCTCATATTTAAAATGCATTAGGGTGGTTACGTGCGTTCAAGTCTCCCTGTTTTAATGCACGTCGGGTCAGTAGCAACACCTTTATTATTTTGCAAAGTGATGATCATTTTTGGAGCTCGTTTTTGAGGCCAACTTTTGAAGCACCGTCTGGTCACTTAGCGATCAAATCATGATTGTTGTTAGCGCCTTGATTAGGTCAGGGCTTTAGTAGAATAAGTGTATCTTTTTCTTTTTTTTGTAATAAAGGCGGGAAATGAGTCATAGAGAGCCGGCGCGTGCGGCTATTTGGGAGTGCGGCCGCTGGCTGCATAGCCTTAGTGGCTGGTGGCTCGGAATTCCGCTCAACATTGTCTGTGACTGCCTTTGACGATGCCGCCTTATTGTTCATTTATGGTGGGTCCTTGTTAGCACTTATTCTATGAAACTGGGCGCCATTTCTTCTACCCATTGGTCTGAGATGCGGGTCAGCGTTGGGACACCTCGCGGCTGCAGCACCTCGCGCGGACTCATTCCACTTGCTGGGAGATTATTGATTGCGTTCGGCTTCAGCTCGGTAGCCAAAACTCACCTGTTCGGCACTCAACTACATGATCAATCGCAACCACTTGGCCGTATTTTGACAGGTCCAATGCGAAATCTATTCCCTCGAATGATTTGACACCTCAGCTGTCGCTTTAAACGGTACTTTTGAGAGCATTGCTCCGATCGCTTATACAATATCTCAACCAGATGTAATGAGAAAATGCTCAGAAAAGTTGAAAATCCGAAAACCTCAAAATCACAAAACGGAACAAGGCGCTTAGGTTCTTAATACGAGACCCTACGGACTCAACCCTTGGAAGGAAAAAAAGTCCTCAGTAGTACCGATATGTAAGAATATATGCTGTGATATTTTAAATCAGTGCTTTTGATCTTTGAATTTTAAAACGAAGTGGCTATTCACACGCTGCCTAATGTATTAGGTTGGTTGCCATGCCTTCGTCACCTCTCATTTTAAATGCATTATACAGGTCGTTTTCCGTGCGTTCAAGTCTCCTTTGTATTAACGTAGGCGTGCAAATAGAACTGACCCTCAAAAAAAGGGAGTGTTTATTGACCCGACCGCCCCATTGAAAATGCATTAGGTTGGGTAACGTGCGTTCGAGTCACCTCCCCTTGAAATGCATTCGGTTGGTTACGTGCGTCCAAGTGTCTGTTCATCAATACATGTCGGGTCAATAGCAACATCACCCTCATAAAAAATAAAAAAAATGGTGAAGCAGTTTTGATATTGGTGTTTCTTCGTAGGCCTCATCGAGGTTGGCTGTTTTTAAGGTAACATATTTCATTCATTTAGTGGAATGATTCCTTATGATTCGAAGTGATTAAAAATCGCGACTCACTCTTAACGCAGCGTTTCCTAGCGCCTGCATTTTCCTGTTTCTTTCCTGCTCCACTCCTTCCGCTCCGTTCTCAAGAAGCGTGGTTTTTTCGAACGCTGCTGGTATGACAGTGAGAAGTTTACGAGGGGCGTCCAGTGTTGCAGGCCTCCAGCCCCCAGGCCTCTCCCCAGCCCAGCCCCCGTCATGAGAAAAAACAGGCCAGTCTGTGTTCGTCCCCAGCTGAGCCCTCCCGCGCGGACAGGACAAAGGCCCGGCCCCGGCCCGGCCCGGCCCAGCCCAGCCCGGCTGACCGGGACCCTCTCCGCCAGGGTGCTGTTCGGGAAGGGGTGAGGGGGGGATGAGGCGCCAAGCTAGGAAGTGCCCCTTGTAGAGTTGTTCACTGGCAGGCGATCGGTTCCGGAACGACAGCGAGGCGGTGAGGCGGCCCGTTTTTACCTGGGACACCCAACGCCGGCCGCGGGGCCGCGCCTCCAGGACCCACTGTCCGTCCTGATCCTGGTCCTGGTCTAACCCGAAAAGCTGTCTTTGAGCGCCTTAACGCCCTTTAATATCTGGACAATAGGACAATAAGAGTGACTCATCGCCTCTGTATGAGGTGATGGCACTCCCCTAATGAGGCAATCATGATCTGCTCTGTAAATTTTAAGGTTGTTGCTATTGACCCGACTGGGAGACTTGAACGCACGTAACCAACCTATGGAATTTTAAATGGGAGGTGACTTGAACGCACGGAACCCAACTTAATACGTTAAAGGTTTGAGTATCCGATGGTAGCTGAAGGTTGGTAAACCAAGGTAAACCGAGTTGAACTTATTGTTAGGAAACGCAACGCGTAAAACTGATTTTCGGTTTCTGTTAAAACTAGCATGGGTATTGGGTAGGGGTCGTCTATAAAAGGGTTAGCTGTAATTATGGGGAGAGAGGAGGAAAGGGTTTTTAGGCGATAAGAGGAAGGGTGGAGTCCGGAAGTGACGTAGATTACTCAAGGCCCCTTCGCTGTCTGAATGTTCTCTTTTCTCCAATGATAATACTGTGTAAGGCTTCAAATAAAAGCGAAATGTAAAATTTGAATGTTTTGAAAGATCCAATCATTAACGGGTTAAGTGCTCCTTTCATGATGCTGCGTGGTAACCATTTTTTTAAAGTTAAATTTTCGTTTTGCTGTGTGGCCTTAAATCCCTTACTCCGCAATTTCTTCACAGTTTTTGAAAGGGTCTCCCGGGAAGGAATGGTTTGAACCTCAGTGAAATCGGCTTAAGTGTCTCCGCGACTTATTGGATAACGACCGGTTCAGTGTTCATCACACCAATAATGTTACTGGCGCGCAACTTCTTTCGTGAAACTAGCAATCCAAGGTACGGAAAAGATATCGAGTGTTTTGCCTTCCACGTATTAGTAATTCGGCTTTATCAAAGAATAAAAAAGACGTTTCGTTGGGCGCTTTCCAAACAAGCTCAGAGGACAACCGGGAAAAAAAATCATCGGTGAGTCACCAAAGTTTTACACTTCCGCGGCGCGGCGGCGCGGCGTCTCTCTGTAACACAAAAACAAGTTTTCAACAAACCTCTGCATTTGCTTTCAAAATATTTTACGCTAATCCGATGTTTATACCCCTGGCATACCTCTCAACATAGCCGCGCCACCTTCGCTTATTCGCTGCTGCTGCCATCAAGGCAAACGCATAGCGGCTCCGACTCGCGATAAAAACTTTTCTTTTTTCCGTCCAAGGGGAGGCAAAATGTCTTTCCACATTTCTGCGGGACGAATACCGCACGGTATTGTTATACCAACAAAATCATTTGTTAAAATAGGGATAACAAAAATATTTTGTTACAACAACAAAATGTTTAGTTCTACCAACAAAACGTTTGGTTGCTGCAGCAAATTTTCTGGTTGCAGCAACGAAAAATTTATTTGTTGTCCCAAATTTTGTTGCCGTAACAAAACATTTTTTTCCGTGCGGCGCTACGAAGAAGATCGCGGAAGAGAGGTGGATTTTCGTCTTAATGCTATATCGCAATGAAGGCCCGAACGAGCCTTTACCAAGCCTTGTTAAAACTAAACTAGATGCAGTTAAATCTAGTCTAAATTTATCCTTTTGTATCGTATTGATACCTCATAATGACTTCGAATCATCTCGCTCTAAATTTGAATCGGTAAAAGTCTGAGAATCAGTGAATTTTCACTGAAGCTCAGACTCGTACTGATTCAGATTTAGAGCATAAAAGTATTAGCCTTCTCCAAGCCCGTTTTTTTCTACTTTTTTTCTGGTTTGCCTCTTAACCCATAAAAGCCCAAAGTATTTGGGGTAAAATTTAGCTGAAGAGAAAAATCGAAGGAGTTTTCCATAAAATTACGCAATTTTAAGCTTTTGAAAATGCCTGAATTATTAAATTTCAGGTTTTCAGAGGGGGTGATATTTTTGAAATTTTGACAATATTGAGCTAAAAAGATCCTCTAAAATATTTTTTTTCTGTTTCCGAACGGCATCCCTGGGCGGTAAAGGTTTAAGCTCGCTGTCAAGTGACAAAACTTATAAACGTTAGCTGTTTAGCTCAACACTAACCGCTCATGTATATTGAGCGTTGTGGTAGCGGTGGTAGTGGAATAGTAATTTTTGAACTCTTGCCACGTTGGGTACGCTAACTGCTTGTAGGAAAAACCACTAACTGTAAGGCAATAATTGATTGCTTGGAAGAGTTTGTGGATGCAAACAAGGTGTGAGCCTAGCCGAGCTTTGGTCTTATTTCAGTCTTATGAAAAGGACGCTACCTCGGCGATATCACGATCATAAGGCAGCTTCTGAAAGCAGATTAAAGGAGCTTAGTGCAGGAACGGCTGGGCGGCGATGGGACGGGACGGGCCTCGGGACGGGCCTCGGGACGGGCCTGGGGACGGTGCGGGCCGACCCACACCGCGGCTGGCTTGCCGCCCGACAGAGACCCACATGATACTTAAGCATGTCTTGCGTACACGGAACCACACGCCAGTTTTGGTCCTAAAGAACTTTACCGTGAACTTTCTACTTTCTACCCTTTTCTACTGTTCGTCGCCGAGCGGGATTGAGGAACTCAATCTTAACCACCCTACACTCGTAACAGGTCATCAAGCCTCAATTACGCTGCCTCTATAGGTGATATAGTGTTGCCGCGGGATAAAGATTGGCGATATAGCTGCGAGCGAAGCAATAGCGATGAGATATACGCAAGGTAACCTAAGTTACCTTAAGTTTGGTTAATTTAACTTAAAGGTCATTTTAACTTTTTCCGCGAGTTTTTCGACCCGTCGCATAGTCATCTCGTAGAACATCATCCAACATTTCAGACCGGCCTAGAAAGATTTCTCTACCCCTCCATGTTATACTCAACCCTTGCCTGGCGTTGTCCGTACCGTACGCGGGCCTTGTCGCTCCACGTTGCGTCGGGGCTCGGTTCACGTCAGCCATCTCAGCCCGCAGGCCGACATCTATACATCCTAATCTCGGGATTCACAATCTCACCTTACCTGCGCGCGCTTTGACAAGCATTGAGTCAATTCTGTTGACAAGTGTCATCTTAATATCAGCGAGCTCGCTATCAAGAACTACGTGAACCAACCACTTTTTTAAAGGCTATTTCTGGATTGACTTTAGAGCTTGTGCATAGAAAAACTCGATTCTTAAAGTTAAATAAAATCCGAGATGAGTCTAGTTTGAGGTTGTGGAGTAGCATAAAGCAGACGGGCTTGCGGCGCCGCGGTGAGCCGCGCTGTATGGCGGCATAGGTAACATTTAATGACTGAAAAGTAAACAAGTTTATGAGGCAGTTCGCACCAAAGCGGTCAGCCAGGCGCCGTCGGAGACTTCAACGATGGGGTACAACTTTTTGTTCTTTGTCGGCTTGTCTGTCGACTATCGGACCGGTTGGTCGTCCTAGCCGAGCGGGGCTGGCTGACCACACAACATCGGAGAGGAATATGAGCCACCGTTATTTACGACATACCTGGTTAGCATTCGGCGGTCACGCGCACCAAACGACTGGCTACTTGGAACCGGAGCATTTAGCATAACGCCACTGGAAAGTTTCGAGGTTGCGATTTCTACCTTAGTTCTACCATACGTAGCCACGCTGATCGGAAAGACAGTGGAACGAGGCACATAATATTAGTTGCGCCAAGAACTAGAAGAAACAAGCATTAGTGCGGTGGCATTCGAGAAGCAATAGCAAAGAAACTACTCTGGAGATCATAGACTGACTTTTTGTTTCTACAAATTTGTGTTGGTACCATTGAAATGAGGTAATCGTGCGAAACCCGGGTGAAGTGTCCATGCAATATCCATGCCGAATTATCCATTCATTGAAAATACACAAATCGATATCCACGGGTCTGTTCTATATCAATGAATCATGGATGTCGTCCATCCATCTTTGAATGAATGGATTTTTCGGCAGGGATATTACCATGGACATGGCATTCAGGAGCAGCTGAAAAATGACAGGGTGTAAAATTTTAGTCTTTTTTTGGGGGGGGGTTAATTTTTAGTGGATTAAGGTAGGTAATGTCGATGTGTAGCAGTAAGATGTTCTGGAGTTGGTGAGGAATGGACTTGTGGCAGAGTGTGGTGCAAATGTGACTTTCGCTTGCTTTGGCTTGGTCCGTCGCCTCGCCTCGGTGTCCGGATCGGCGAGAATCGGCGAGGATCGGCGAGTGGATCCAAAAGCGGCGGTATTCCTTTGCTTGATAGCGTCCGTTGCCGCCGTCGACGCCGCCGCCGCCGCAACGCCGCCGCGCCGGCGCGGTGCTCAAGAACCAGAATCGACGCGCCCGATGCTAGGGTCCGTGTAGATACCACGACGACGACAGATCTGCCTCACGGTCAACCAGTAAATATCGCCTTTTTATATTTTATCTCCTTTTAACATATCAGACTTGCCGGCGTTCCGTTATTTCACTTTACGCATAAACAGAACAAGCTGATCGTTTTTTACCCAGTGGATTTCACTGCCGCCAGAATCAATCACTCACTGCTTACTCTATCGGGTGAAATTTTCATTCTTGCGTCGGTTGATCAAAAAGCAAAGTTTCGCAGAACAGAATAAGATTGAGCCACAAGACCACGTTGACCGATTCTTCAGGAACAACCTGATGCTACTTCTACCGATAAATTTCGCCACATTGATAATCTCAGGGTGACCAGAATAGTGAAATTTCACCCAATCTCAGTGAACTAATTTTTAGAAACACGTCATTGTAAAACCATTAAAACTAACTCAATTGGTTTTCTGGTAAGATTTTACTAACTGTAAGGTTTCCGGAAGCACCCTCGTGACTATTGAAGTTAAATCTGTTATGTAAGGTCGAGACGAGAGTATTTTGGAGGAGTAGTCTACTGAAGGAGGTCCAGGTTTCTCAAATAAACCCGATACCGGTAGCTGAAAAGCATGCTTTGCTCTTAGTAATGACACTATTATATTGTGCGTTACCGTAATTTATGGGGTAGTAAGATTGTTATGAGATATTTGTCGATCGATAAGTGTTGATCATTGCCCACCGTTAGGTTATATTTACCTAAGCTGCTGCATATCGCGTTCCTCACTCGACATTTGAATCAGTGAGGGTCTTTGAGATTCAGTGAATTCACTGAATTTTCGTCAATATAGCACCTCTGATTTTTTTACAGTGGTCCTATATTGACTGGAATTTAGTGATTTTTCACTGAATCTCGGAGACATCCACTGATTGAAATTGAGAGTGCTTCGCTCCGCTCAGCTTAGTGACAATAGCAGCGGTAGAATGTACCACATTTAAAATTTACAGTGTTGTAGGAAAGATTATTCAGGTAGACACAAGGTTGTTTTGGGACGGGCAGAGTTGGGCCCGGTGCGACACGGACAGCGACACGGAGCCGGCCGTGTCGCGTCGGCCGAGCCGGGCGCCGAGCCGAGCCGAGCCGGGGCGGGCCGGGGCGGGCGTCGCTTGCGTCGGATGCCCGGTAGCCGCACGGCGACGTTTGACGTCCACCTAAGATGACTTTTATGAGGCTCCATCTTTTTAGCCGCCACAAAGCCTCCCAAACAGCTGGCCCCTCGCCCCCCTCCCCCCTCCCCGTTCAATTTGCCCCTCTTAAGCGTAAAATTTCCCAACTGGTTCTCGTTTTAAAATGTTCCCTTATCGGGGCTTAAGTCGTTTCCTCGGGAGAGGAAATATTTTTCGGTACGCAAATAATGAGAAAGCCTTCGAAATGGCTAAGTTTTTACGACTGCTCGTAATAAAGGTGACACGTAGGGTATTGCGAGACCGTCGCGCGATCGCTATATTAGAAGCGCTGTCGTCTCTTTCGCTGGCCGAAGTCAAGTAGACGTGGAGCTTTTCACTTGTTTTTCGATATTCCTAATCATGATTTATAGGCCGCCTGCTGCATAAGTCCACTCGCTCGCTCGGGTATTTTCGGTTCCGGTCGATGGAACGATCGGGACCGAACGGGGAACGTCTTAGCTGCGAACGAACCACCTTTGAGCTGATAAATATTCCTCCGAGGAATTTCAATATGCACGCTGATGAAAAATGGTCTGAATCGTGTGTCATCTCACAGGACGAAAATCGACGAATTTATTCTCAATAAACAATTTGGGTTTGTTGTAAACTATGAACGATTTTAACGGGCCACTCTTCTCAATTACGTAGGATTTATGATCTGAGGTATTATGCAATGTCTGTTTAATTCATTTGTTTGGCAAACCTGTTTTCATGCATTCTTCTTTGTTTACTTTTTTATTATTATTAAGTCGCCGCACCTTTACAGTCGGAACAGAAAAAAAGTCATCTAGGAATCTTCATGCAATTTTCTCGTTTTAAAACAAGAACTCGTGAATTCAAATAAGCTTTGAGTGAATCAGTTTTTTTTCAAAACGAGCGAATTTTTCTCAAATGCTTTTAGACCAGGGTGTTGCTATTAAACCGACATACATTCATATAAAGAGACTTGAACGCACGTAACCAGCCTAAATGCAATTTAAATCGGAGGTGACTTGATCGCACAGAACCCAACATAATACATTTTATACGGGGTGTAGTCGGGTAGACACTCTCTTTAGATAAACCTCTATAGAGGCAGGATGTCCCTGACAGCCGTTAGACTTAAATGAGTTTTAGTTCTTAAAGTTTTGGACAATAGCCCTACAAATCCTCAAAATGCACAATTTGCAGGTGAGGTGCCTTAAAAAAGAAATACTTTTCAGCAAGGGTATCAATGTATTATCCGGACAACCCTAGAGCTACCGGTACCCTTTTCCAGGTATACGAATCCCGGCAGGTTCACCAACCTTGGCGGCACTAGCGGCCGGCAGAGGTGACGTGTACTTGTCCTAATTTAAAAACCGAAACTGGGTACCTAAATGAGATAAATGGTGGAGGAGTGAAGATGTCGTGTAATCTCTTCTTTACGGTGTGTCCTTTCGTTTACGAAAGGCAAGCCGATGTTTTTTTCGGTATATAAAAAGGGTGTGTTCCGGTTGACACATTGCAGCTCAGGAAGACACTTAGAACTTGTATAGCGGTCCCTTTTTCGTTGGAGTTACATAGCTGACCAGGTGAGGCGGGGCGAGGGGCAGGCGCCGGAGCCGGAAACTGGGAAGGAAAACACGCCGCTGACCGGACGGTGAACGTCGCCTGACCCTTACGAACCTCAAGCCCGTTTTAAACTTAATTAGGTTACGTGTTCATTTCACAAGAAATGAGCCGACTTCATTTGTTTCGATAATTTTTCAATCAAATGCTTCTTATTTAATTAATCGACGTAATTCTAAATTCAGGGAAGGGCGATTTTAGATGCCTAGTTCCCAAAGTTGGCTTTTCCACTGAGTACTTTCCTTTGGTTTTGTAGGTGACCTTTTACAGATTTGAGTCCACAGTCAAAAATTTTTTTTTGAAAGAACGGAAAATATTGGCTTGGCGAAAATTACTGGTCAAATTTTCACAGAGGAAGTTTGGTTCGTTTCATTGCTTTCAGTTGCGCTGATAAGCTTTATTTTTACTGTACCGTCAGGATTAGTCGAAAAGGTGATTTGATGTGGATAATGAGTAAATAAGGAATTTTGAGAGGGGAGTGAATTGCTTACTAGTATATTTAGTTAGATCTAACAGGCATAGACCCATAGCATGAGAACGACTGTGTAAATTTCATGCTCTTTTGACGCGGAAATACGGTCAAAGCAAACAATATGGGTAGAGACGGTAGGCAAAGCAGTAACGCTCGCTTCACTGTACGACTCGCCTTGGTCGCTAGCTGAAATAACACTCGAAATTCAAATCAGTGAGTCTCTGAGATTCAGTGAAAATTCACTGAATCTCACTCTCTCTGATTCAAATTTAGAGTGAACAATACCTATTTTTATGTTTTTGAGATTGGTGCTCTCTACGTGCTCTTTTCGGATCTATATCAAGATTAAATTTTAAACTCCCAGGATTTTAATTAAGTTGCGTGCCTCATGCCTCGCTCCAATGTCATTCCGGCACGGTATAAAAGGTTTTGTTATATCAACAAAATCATTTGTTAAAATAGGGATTACAAAAATATTTTGTTACAACAAAATGTTTAGTTCTATCAACAAAACGTTTGGTTGCTGCAGCAAAATTTTTGGTTGCAGCAACAAAAAAATTATTTGTTGTCTTTATTTTGTTGCCGTAACAAAACCATTTTTTTTCCGTGGGTTAGCTTGGTATTGATACACACGATGGAAATTCGTCCTTTCTTTGTAATGTACACCTCCAGGGTACAGTTCCTCCGTTTTATTGGACAGAGTTGAGACGTCATTCATTGAGCAGGGGTGTGCCTCAAATGTGTCAAGTAGATCTTTTGAAATAAAAAGACACCTTTCCG
>Ga0058701_10001885_pt1 | contig 15362 bp, 11 predicted proteins | sample AgamicOrMae_FD_97039 | JGI IMG/M metagenome (GOLD analysis project Ga0058701, IMG submission 97039) | Agave microbial communities from Guanajuato, Mexico - Or.Ma.e | ecosystem: Host-associated > Plants > Phyllosphere > Phylloplane/Leaf | place: Guanajuato, Mexico | collected 2012-06-04
ATTTTTTTTTTTTTAATGGGGGGGGATGGGGTCGGAGCAGGACGCTTTTTTTTAATTTGGAATGTTTGTTTTTTTTTGGGGGGAGGGGGGTGGCTTTTAGATTCTAGTATTAGCTATTACAATGCGAAACGTTGAAAACTAGGACAACATCGAAACTAATTCACGACGTAAGAACATCCGTAACGTAGCATAACTTATCAGGCTGTTTCAGGATGCAGTAAGATTTTGGCAAGCTGCCGAAGCAATGGGAAGGCGCTTCCCCAACCTTCCCCCACGATTCTTGAGCTATTCCGTGTAAATAAGAACCCTACAAAAAGATAGACGAACTTGAAATCTACGCACTTCCTTGAGTCTGCAATATACTGTAATTCGCAGACATTTTCCCCCATGATTCCTAAACTGATTTTTCGTGTACAAATGAAAAGGAATAAAAGCTGTTGTTGCCGAGACAAAAGTTCACCGACAAATGAAAATTTGGCTTGAGTGAAGGTGAAGGTTAGGTAAGGTTTGATATTAGGTAAAGGTTGTTGGTTAATTAAGGTTAGGTTTTTAAAGATTACTTGTGATGCGGTGCGAAAAACTTCCGTGTCGGAGTAAGTCTTTCATCTCCAAAGCACTCCCAAAAGGGATTGAGTCCGAGGCTTGGAAATTTTGACCGATTAATTTATGATGTTAATTAACCAAAAAAAAGTTAACTCTAAATTGATGAGCGTATCTCCCAAACGATACTCTGTAGACTAACAAAGGGGCTTTACAACTAACAAAGATTTTTCGATTCCTCGTTCATCGAGACACCGCTCCCTGTCTTAAAAAGTGGTGTTATTAATTTAAAGATGCGTTTTATACGCAAAAGTATCTTTAAAAAAACATGGCGCTAATCAAATATTAATGTTTAGACAGTGGTTTAGAGTTAGCTTGTGTTCCTTTTGCTCCGAGTGTAAGCTGGAATATCACAAAAGTTTTTTGAGATTCCATTTTTTGTCGACCTCTTTTGTTTTTCATCCGATGTCCTGCCTGTCGAATATCAAATTTAAGTTCGAAAACAATATGACGTCTTGTCCTTGTCGCTTATAGTTGGTTCTTTAGGCTATGGTTTTTGCTGTACCCGTATCTGGTATTTTGATCAGTACTCCAATGACGCAAAAGGCCGTAATGTACAGCGATCGTCAAAAATGTAGATGAAGTAGCTTTTAAAGTTCAGAGAAAACTAAAAAGGTACAGTTAGTCTCGTCAGAACAACTGACTAAAATTCATGCAATGCACTTCTTCTTCCTTGTAAAGTTGCATCAGGACGAAATGTATAAGATGGGAGGTAGACACTTAATTTTTTGAAATTGAGTTTGTATGCCACTGAAAATTTAGAAACCAAAGCATGAAGATTGTTCTGACGAGATTTCACTGTAAGTGAGGGTAGTTGTCGACCCTAGTGCTTGTAATAATAAATCATTTCTATAGTTTGTTCGATAAGATAACATGCATTAAGGATAAGCGGAAGAGAATGGCCCTTAGCGTATTCCTCCTTTACAGTCGGTTTTCCAAGTATATACAAAGTAAGAAATATAGAATTCCATGCAATTGAGAGAATTGCAAACTTCTAACTTTAAAAGAAAAAATAATTTCGGGGAGCCCTTCGTATATGAATACCAGTTCGATAAAATATAGAGTTGAAAAGTAAAAATCGCGGACTTGAATTCAGCATACCAATAGGTGAACTTCATCTTTATTAATCGTTAAAATTTTGAGCTGTACGCAATACTGGCGAGGCTATCTTGATGGGTTGAAACTAAAGTTTCAGTGGTGTAAATTGCATTTTGTACTCAAAGCGAATTTTTCTACGGCGTTCGTCTGCCGTTGCATTCAATCCGCGCAGCTTTGTGTCAAGTATACAACCTCCCCTCAAAAAGAAGCTCCGCCTTTGGAGGGGAAGGCGGGTGTTTGTCCCGTTTTGGCCGCGCGTCCAGAATGCATCTGTGACTTACACCTCAACCAAAACTGTAACAACTCAATGGAGTCAAACCCGTCCTCGCTGACAATTCTGGTGTCTTTGGACGAATAGAATGACGGGCTGAAAAAGTGTTGCACACTCAACCAGGATCAAACAGCCATGGCTTTTTTTTTTAAAAAAAAGGTCATGTATGATTTTTTCTTTTTTTTAGTGTTTTATATTAAATTTCACTGCTGGTCGGTCCACTCTGACTAGCCGGGTTTGTAACAAAAAATGAGATTTAACTTCGCTTATGCCTCTGTTCCCCTCCATCGTCATTTTTAACACAGTCGAAGTTTTACGGGTTGCATTTTCTACTTCATTTATTCGACCTCCGTCCAACCTTTCACTTCATTTTAGGGTTTGACGACATGTTTTCCATTGGTTGGGCGAGGTTTGGTGACATAAGGTTTTATCAAATGAGGGAAAAAATATAGCTTTGTTAGGTCGTTATCATAAATCTTACAGATGCTATTACTACTTCGTGTAACTCAAACATTTTAGAATACTACGATTGAAAAATAATAAAAATAATAACACGACGTTTCTAGATCAACGAAACCGCCCAAAAATTGTCAATCATGGTATTAGAATAATGTATTTATTGTTTATATTCTCTCGAATTTATTACATATTGTTTATATTGTCTACTGTGATGTAAGTTATCCTTATTATATGAAAAAAGTCCTTTATAATCATAAGCCGCGTTAATTCATCTATTCTAATAAGATGTCAATTGATATGAATTGATTTTTGATTTATTTTCAATCCTAGTGATATATTATACCAATTAGAAATTCTGTTTAAAATATCCAAATTAGTCTTACATTGGTAGTTTAGCGATACATTTAGTCTGTACGTATGAAAAGTATTCTATAAACATGTACAACAACGTGACCGAAATAAATAATACTACATTAAAATAAAAGATGTTCCGATGAATCGAAAAAAAATACTCGAAAACACAGCACCCCGTGCGACATATAATCCATTAACATTCAAAACCCGCAACACATTAAAAAAATAAAAGTTAAATAATAAAACAAAACACTGCTAATTGAACGACGGTCAATTATCACTAAACATAAAACCAACATAGATTTAGTTCTCCCCCATTTTTTTTATTTTTTTTTTCTTAAGCTGTTATGATAGTTATTCTCGTTTCTTGTGGGTTTAAATTTTCCATCACCATTCCAGCAAAACAAGTCCGCAACTCACCTTACAGCGCTGCAATGAGAGTTGCCTATCTAAACATTCGTCAGTTTCTAGTACACGATTCGGCCGGAGGTGCGAAACAACATCATTTTTCCTATTCTACGGAAAACACGACGATATCTTAGTCGCTTTTCATAGATAAAACCAAATTTCTTATAGAATTAAAAAGTCCAGGTGTTTTGGGGTTATGAGCATTTCGGCACAATTATTTAATGCGCATTTGAAAAGCATGCAAAGACGTCCAGCTACAGAACAGAGGTCTACCTTCTCCCCACAAGTATAGGTTAGTTGCCTTCCGCGGGGGAGAGTGGAAGGATTGTTCCAGGGTAGGCAATTTATCTGTAGAACATCGCTTGGCGTGCTACAAGCACATCGAGAGCTGTAGGCTAATGCATCTACGCACGGGGAGAAAGGCATGCGAAGAAAGACAAAATGGAGACTCACTCGGCAGCGATGTGTATCAGTCTCTCTACGGTACACGAGCTCGTCAAATCGCACCCTGTCTTCGGCGCTTACAACCTCGCGAAGTTCAGTCAGAAGGGTGTACTGAAACAGACAAAAACTTACATAGTACAGCTCACAGGACCAAAAAGTCACAAAGCATTAGTCTATGAAAACGATAACTTGTAGTTTTGGCGGTATTATCAGGTAAGATAGGGTTAGGTTAGGTTGGATAGGGATTAGGGTTGGATAGGGGGGTTAGGTTAGGCTGGAAGCTTAGCAATCCCTCCAATTAACAATCGATCAAGAAATGTTTCAAAAATCGATGAAACGAACGTGTTAGTTTGAAAAATTGATGCTTTTCTTATACATTCTTATACATTATTGATCGTTTTTTCAATCGTACCCTTTTACTTGATCGATCTTTGAGACACGCGTTTCCACTTGGTCGGTTTTTCTTTGGAGGAATTTGTATGTAAAGTTGAGTTGGTTAAGGTTAGGTATGTTCAGGTTGGAATCTGTTAGGTGGTCAGGTCTAAAGTTAGTTTGGTTTATGTTGTAAAAGGAGTCCAGTTCGGTCAGATGGTTTATAGTCAGTTAGGTCCGATTTGATGGGGTGAAGCAAAAAGGTTAGGGAAGGCTATATCATAGTGCCGCTCAGGTTAATTATAATTGCAGTCACTCAGTTTCATATGGACTACAGCACGTATAAAAATGCTGAGGTTAGGCGAGCTTGTTTACACCAGTAGCTTTCTCATTCGTTTGGCATTAATTAAGTTTGCGCTATTAGCGTTTCGGAGGGCGGAACCCATCTAGCCTTTATTTTTCATCCTTAAAAATGGAAACTGGTTGTAAACAAACTACATGCAAAAACATCCTCGGGGGAAACGGAAACTTTTACGAAGCAATGTTATTTCTGTCCGCGTTGTTTAAGTCGAGGTTAGACTAGGCAGGGTCAGGTTAGATTTGAAACATCACAGGTCTACCGTATAGACTAATAAAGCAACGTTTTGGGAGGTTGGTTCCGGATCTGGCTTATTTAATGTTAAACTGGATGGAGACTACATTATATTTGTTCCAGACTTATTTTAGGAACAATCAAGAGCTATAGCATCAAATCAGAATTAGAGCGACGATTCTCCGATTGACACAAATAAAGTATAGCTTTACAAAGTATGTTCACAAATGGACTTGGGCAATTTTAATTGTTCGGTTCATTTCGTTGTAAGAGGATGAAATGCAAACAATACACAAGAGGGTTATAAATTACCAGTCCAGATATGGGTGGAGGGTGAGTTTGGCACGTTGATGAAGGACGATAAAAAATGACAGGGGCAAAATAATGTGCATTTCTAGTGAATGACCCCCATTCCTGTTATGGAGTCCTGACAGTTTAGCCTTAGATATTAACTCATGCTTAATCCGAGGAACTGTTGAACGCTCTTTTCGAATGAGATACAATACAAAATGACTTTTAAACAACGTCATACTGACATCAAAGGGACTTAAGTGGTTTGCCTGAGAACGGGCATCCGTCGTACTTGGGTTTGTTTTCATAATAGGCCTATCAACAAGCACATATCAATGGAAGCCTGTCACCGAGCCTTTTCGTTTGATACGACTTTAAATAGACCTATCTTGACGCAAAGGGTTGACAACGCAGCCCTCCAAATTTCCAGCGACCTACTGACCTACATTGCCGAAGAATACAGCTCGAGTTTTCGTTAGGGTAAACCTTCCCAGAACGGAACTACAGATTCATTTCCGATAGTGGATGATATTTTGATGCGTTTTGTCCAGGAGTAGAATGGTGGCCCTGTTTAGTCAGGCCGCCATGACAACGGTGCCATGGGCTCTCCGTGGGGTGGGGGAAACAGACACCACCATCGGTTATCGGAAATTTCAATCGATACGAGACAAAAGCATACGACGATCTAATTGGCTGACATGGCTCCTCAGTATATCTATTTCAGCTTTAAATCAATTTAAAGAGAAAAAAAGTCGAAGCAAAGGGGTTCCTAATGGCGTTTATCAAGGTATCCTCGCTTTATGATCATTATAGAATTTTTCGGAAACAATTGAAGCTGCAATTTCAGGTGGGATACATGTTTCATTTTCGAGTCGTTTCTGACTAAACAAAAGAATATCACTAGTTAAAATCAGCATTTCATATTCAAAAGCAAGTAACTCGAGGAGCATATTTAAATGCAAAGGGAAGGCAAAGATATGTATAATCGAATAAAACAGAGATACTAGACGAGTAATTCATGCTTTTGTATGCAACCTAGACAGTTGTTTGCGAAAAACATATGGTTGGGCTTGTAAGCTGGCATTAATTCGTAGATAAGCCAACGTAAGTTAACCAAGCTTATAATAACTTAGCTCAAAGTAGCCTTTCTCTAAAATCCCGAAGCCTACTTTAACCCATCTCAAGTATAAATTTCGTCGCTTTAACCTGATATCGGTAGGACAACAAATTCGCTTAATTTAAACTTCAGTATATGATAATAGGCATTAAAAATCTGTTTGGGGTCACTGGGAAGTCGTTCGAAAAAGGGGTAGGCCAAAGAACGCTACAATGTATTGGATGACTTTGAGTTGTTGGTTAGAGCCAGGTCATTTTTTTCACCTCAATAGCCGATAAACAGGTTGATCGCAAAATATTTTAATCATTCGTAAACAAAAAACAAAAACAAACAAAAAAAGAAACACTGCCTTGAACGGAATCCGTCGAGTAGAGGTTAAGTTTTTATGTCCAGATATTTCAAAAATATTTAAAATGATTTTTAAAAATACCGCCCCTTGTCATTTGTAGCTTAAATACAGTATAAAGAAGCCGAGGACACAAAGTGCATCGTCCAGTGAATTTTTGACTCAACTTATTTTCCGTTTTAATTGAAAAAAAAATCCAAGAGTCTCATCTTATTTTAGCGAGAAGCCAAGACTTCGTTTTTAAAATTATAACCAACTAAATCCCATCCAAAATTTTAATTACAGTCCTAAAACAGCGCAACGTTCATATCTACATTAAAGCTACGACTTTTCCCGTAGTTCTAATCGCCCCTCGTTTCAGAGAACATTAGCTACGAATCTGAAATACAAACGTAGCTAAAACAAAAATACGGAAAAGTAGCCGCAAAACTTAACGTTTTCCATCGACGGACAGCCATATTATGTTACTTTACTGTCGGGCGAGATGCCAAAACAACAGAAAAGGCTTTATTTTATGAAAGAAAACGAGTTGTTCGTTTAAGACAAAAGGTTTTGACAGAAAAATCCAAGGGGATTTCGGCGTAAAAAGAACAGCCAGATCACGTGACTAGGCCACGTGACCTGACCTAGATAAAATGGCGCATTGTCACTCAAAATTATCCTTCATTGCGAAATAACTCACTGTTTTTCTTATTTATGTAGTCTAGCAGCAACACGAAGTATGATTAGGTACTTTGGGAGTCGCCGTCAATACTGTCAGCTGAAATAAAAAGTTTGACAGTTTTGGTTAAAACTTTTCGATTTAAAGTAATTTAACTACTCGATACGTTGAATTCCAAAAATGGATAAGTTGTTAAAACAAGGCCTTAAGAGGAAATATCGGAAAAAGGCCTCTTGGTGAGAAGAAGAGTAATCTAAATCATACCTAGATAGGTTTTCGGCGTGGCTGAAATCTTAATACGTGCTGGTAGACTTACTGTTTTCTGGCACAGTTTAGCGAAACCGGCGTTTTACGATTTGTGAAAGTGATACTTATGCATTTAAACTAAAACCACACGCTCTAGGTTTTTACATAATACTGATACAGGGACGAGGCAGATAAATGTGAAAAAGTTATTGCCATCTTCAAAAGTCCTAATCATACAAACGGTCAAATCTATAAAATCGTTATCTTTGATTTAATCTCAAATAATACTCGTAACTTTGAGTATTACCTTTTCTACTTCTTGTGTTCTACCAGGTACAGACAATTTACTACATGATCACAATTTACGACAATACAACCGCTTACATTAGGAACCAGTGTTGAAGTGCCTTTTGCCTCGCTATCGCAAGGCTAGCTGTTGCTTCGCCAGATGCCGTTTCTTGGCCGCAGTGCAACATTCGCTGTGCGACCGGTACGTTAGGTTAGGTTACGTTAGGTTATCTTGGGTTACGCTAGGTTGAGCGCCTTGTGCCTCGCTTCAGCGTGGCGCGAAAGACAGAATCCGCGAGAAGTAGAACAAGCAAATTCAAATTTGATTAGAGCAGGTATTGGCGCCACGAGAGTTTCACCAGTATTACCAACACAAACATAGATAAGTAGATCTACCCACCGGCATAGGACCGAGTGAAGCGAGTCAACAGGGCAGTGGCGAGTTGGGCAAGAGCCGAGTTTCAACTGGCCGTGTCCGCGTGTGGCGCCACGGAGCCCCGCCGCGGCCTGAGTATCGACGCAAACGACAAATTCCCTCGCGTGCTCGACGCGACGCCGTGCTAGCGAGCATCGAATCCGACCTCAGCGAGTATGCAATGCGATGGATACTTATCGAGGGACACGTGATACACTGGCGCCATTAGCGGCGCATCAGCATTCTTAGTCAGTGATAATCTTTTCTACAGTCTTGATGCGCTCCTTAATCTGAAGCATAACCTCACCATCGGGTGATTTCTTCGTGCGTGATTATTTTCAAGCCCCTTAAAATCAACATAAAAAAGAAAGCACATTGACGTTCAAAAGAAAGCTCAGATTTTTCGTATTTAATACTCTCATATTCATAGGTGAGATTGTTATTTTATTACTATTATTATTATTAATTAGAGCCCCGTTAGGCCTACTCCGAATGATTGAAAATCAGATGAGTACAGTCAGTTGTAAGAAATAAGTTTTTAACTTTTGTTCTTTACCATAGCTTGACCTTTAAAAGCGAGAAATAGCGACATGAAGCCGCGAGAGATTAAGTTTCTAAGCCTTGCTTTGCTATTGTTACCCCCCACTGCCGACAAGCCTGATGAAACTTCCCGAAGTTAAGTGCAATCAGTCTTGGCGACGAAAGGTCGAACACCAGAGGTAGAAAACAAAAGCTATAAAATGGCAAGCGTAGTCGTGGACCCTATTTTTTGAGCACCACCTTAAATTTTCACAATGCAGAGAGCATGCATTTTTCACCAGACCCGACTGTAGGGGACACTGGACTGGACACTCGATCCAACCGCGACGCAACCCCTTCGGTTTTTTGCATCTCTACAAAATTCATTCTTACTCTCATCAAACTTCCGATTGCCGGGCCAAAGGACGAAAGTGTTGCAGACGATATCTGCCGCAGAAAATAGATTCCATTTTTTAAGGAAGGTGTTCAAATACGCATTGTGAGCACACACACACGCAAAAAAGATTAACGGAGGAAGGAAAAGGCTGTGACAAAGGGATTACAAAGGGGTTGTAATTCCTGACTCCGTCTGTTTATCCGACTCTACATAAAATCCGCGGTAGGGTGAAGATGATTCTCATTGTCATAGAACGTGTTTGGTGCCTTGGATGTTGAGCCTTATATCAAAACATGAATTCGTTGATAAGTTCGAATAGGTTAGAATAGGTTAATTTCCGTTTGGTTAAGTTAGGGCATATGCATACGTCAGATGAAGTTATAAGTTAGGCTAGGTATAGATTAGGTAACGTGGTGGGACCCAGTATGAGGTAGGTATAAGGGGGGGCATTCGATGGTGCCAGAAAACACAAGCGCCAACGCCGCAAGCACCAGTCCGTAACCGCCAAACGAGAAAAGTCGCAAACGCCAAAGTTCGTATAGGTTAAGTTAGATCAAGTTAGGTTACGTTAGTATTGCGGTTGAGACCTTTGGCGTTTGCGATTTTTCTCGTTTGGCGGTTACGGATTGGCGCTTGCGGCGTTGGTGTTTGTGGTTTTTGGCGCTTATGACAGCTACCCGGTATAAGCGCCAAAACTGATGGGTTTAAGAGACTCACTTTTTCAGGCGAACTCAAAAGTTCGAGAAGAACAGCAACAAAGGCTTCTATAGTCATCTGGTGGGCCGCGTACTCTTCTTGGTAGTAGGCGAGGGTGGCAAACTCGCTTTTACTCAAAACAACGCGGGCCTTCTCCTCGACCATCTGCAAAGCCGGCGTCCTCATTTCGCCCGATAATAACCTGCAAAAAAAAGCACCATCGACATAACAAGTCTATTCATAATACGCTCTTCCTTTATTTGCCTTATTCCGTCTTTTCATCCTTCTTTTCATCCGAACTGGACGGCGTATTCAACCCACGAGATCACCATTTGGATTCTATATTTAAGTCAAGAGTGAATTCTCAGAAATGCGTATAAAAACAAAACAGGAAAACTTGGACGCTTTAATCTCCTAAACCGTTTTCATTGTTCACAAATATTAAGTCGAGTTTGAAAACATCCCTTTCAAAGCAATTTTCAAGGATGAGAATAAAAATGTTACCGTTCGCTTTCACAGGGGAAACGGGCACAGAGAAAAAAAATGTCTGTTTTCGGTCCAATCACCCCAAAACCGGCGAGAGTCTCCCATTTTCGCCGTTTTACTTGCCATTTGCTTAATTTCCAACCAATTTGCGGATTGGAAAGTGAAACATCTTTGTCGGAGTTTACTTTTCATTTTCCAAAACGCAATTCTGCCAAAAAGCTAACAAAAGAGTAAGAGAAAATCCTTTTTTTGCGAAAATGAGAGCATTTTGCCAGTTGCTGGATGATCGTAAACACTGTTGTTCTTTCTCTTTTTTTCTGTCTTTAGGGGTATTACAAGAGACTGGCTGTAAACAGTCTACCTACAAAAATTATGGTTGTATTACCAAGCATTCGGGAAAGAAACGGTTCTAGAAACACCGCAAGACTTTATAACGGCAAGTATTTCAAGGAACCAAAGTGAAAATTGGTGATACAATTTTTTTTCATAACGGTGGATGCTTAAAAAAAGACAAAGTGAGGCAAATGACTAGCGAAATAGCAAAAGAGATTTCAAGCAAAAAAATGTATACTGTGTTCAAACTCGAGAATTTAGTACGCATTTCCTTGTGGTAGGATTGATAATGATATTTCCGCAAACTTGAATTCTATGAGAAATGACAGTGATACTCACCCCTGAGATTCCCACATTTTATTGGCATGAGGCATTGCAGTATGATCAGTACATGAATGAGGAACTTTCCCGACATCTCGGACCGTTAGTGTCATCCGCTTGTGGATTTTCAGTTGGCTCACAGCTTCGTCGTGAGTCACATCTAGAAATGACCGCCCATTAACCTCCAAAATTTGGTCACCGATCTGGAACAACAAAGTTACAATAAATAAAAAAAAAAACATTTTACAACGCTAAAATTCTAATGGTGAAACGTTCATCTTGATTCATTTCATTTTGAAAACGAGACGACAGGAGGAAAAGGAGAAGATTTGGTAAAGAGGTGAAAGACAGGTACTTAAATATTCGTCGGATAAATGTTTTAACCATGTCATCATAACGACCGATTAGATTTGGGGATAACTTGATGTCAATAAGAACTGACAATGTGATGCTAACTTTGGGCATACAGGTACCCACAAAATATGACGTTATTTAGAATGAATCATCAATCCGTTTGGCTAAAGTCCATGATCAGGCGGAAGAGGGGAGGTTAAAAATCCCCTCCACCATCAGTCAAAAAGGTCTTGTCCGGTTCTGATCGCGCAGGAAGGCTTTGCCTTATGGGGAATACATTGGCCACCGCCTTGCAGCACGACCAGAACCGGGAAATACCTTAACAGGTAGTACCCCGAGGCTGAGCCACATGGATCAAGTGCTCACTAACATTGGAAATCTCCAGAATTTTGAAAAAATCTGCGTCGTAACTACGTGTTCTATCATTACACTTTAAATCAAAATACTTAGATTTAGAGAAAACTAAGCCCAGAAAGAGTTTACTAAAGCGCTACTGCTGCCAAAAGTCAAGAAGCGCGCTCTTTACGCGGGAAATCAGAACTCTCACGGACATTTGTCAAGACACCATCATGGCGGTCTGCTAACAAGTACGTATGAATTGTAGGTTTTTCCAGTTCATAAAGGTCGACTGTGAAAAAATCTTCAGCTGGTCATTTTCAGTATCATTCACTTCATGAAATGATTCCTTCTCGCAAAATATTTTCACAGTAAAAAGTACATTTCACCATGAAAGGTGTTATTTTTACTCTCATGCCTGCACTGATATTTTTGGGAAGCTATCATAAACGCCAAATTTCAAATCCGCCAACGCTGCTACCACCAATGCTCAAATCACTCAGGTTTCAAATCTGCCAACGCCCCTGCCAACCTAACCTAACCTTTGACTTTGGCGGTTATGATTATTAGCTGTGGATGTTGGCGGTGCGACGTTGACGGTTTTGAAATTTGGCGTTTGTGGGTGCCGCCCGTATTTTTTTAAAACCCTGGTTTGGGGGACGTATCGGATCTTGCGCGATTTTGAAGGTCGACCAACTAACAACTATGCCAAATGAACGGGCTCGTCGAGAGCTTTCCGTGGATATGGCTATTGATGGGTGTAACTTGAAAACTTTTAACTGCTACATCCGTTTCATCTTCTTATCTGCACGAGACTTCTACACCCATCTTTTCATCGGTGTTCGTCCTTCCAGGCAATAGATCAAGAAATTAATCATGGAAGTAGCTTACCATGAGACCGGCTCGGTCTGCTACTGAGTCTTTGTCGACTCCGGTGATAAATACTCCTAAATTGTACTCCACTCCTCCTCGGATCATTAGACCTAGGCTTTGTCCAGGCTCGATACTCAGCTCCACCTGAAACAAGAAACGTCGAGGATCTAGTGGGCATTCGAAGCAAAGCGAGACAGATCCACATAAGTTGTAGGGTTGGAAGAGAGAGGGGGAGATTCCCGGCAGTCTGTGAGATGACTTCAATCTAACTGTCAACAGGCAAATGAACAAAGTTGCCCAGGTAACTTGTGATGGTGTCACAGGCTCTGACAGTAATCATTCTTAAGCACCGAGAAGTTGCTTGTTAAAGCGATGAGAAATTCGTAAACACGGCTTGCTGATGTGAAAAAAAAATTGCGTTGATGACAAACCGTGACGTTGCGAGCTTGACCAACTCGAGAATGTGCCTCGATTCACATTAAAAAAAATAACTTAGTGCACGGTAACGAGCTTTCGTTGATAACATCGGTTCACGAAGGTGTGTCATCAATACGATTTCAGAGGAGCTTGGTTTCCCAAAGAAAAGAAAGTGGAAAACTCGAAAAACAAATCGCCATTTTAAAATGGCGCTCTCCCACACTGCAAATTTTAAGTCCTTGTAAAAAGGGCTCCTCTTCGCTCAGCAACAACAGACGTATAGTGCTTCAATTTACAGTGATATCTCTCTAAAACGTGTATATTCAAAAAAAATCAAAGTAAACCATAGAAGTTTTAACGAGTATATTTATTCCTGGAATTCAGCCGACGCCGTATTTATATAATGACATCGTTGTGCTGTGTTCTAGCCAGCTGATTGTATCACGAATAACCGTTTTTGTGGTATAACACGGCGATCCCATAGAATTAAGAACTTGTGAAACTGTCTCTGCATGACTGGATTTCATCAAAAGCTACCATAGTTAAATCCTCTTATTTCAAAGGTTCGATGTCCTACCTCTGTATTGTACTCTATTTGAACCCTCAGAACTTTCAGAGGACTAACGCCATAAGCACACATGTTAGAAAAACATTACATAATAGGTTAAGGTCGGTTAGGCTTTATGTTAATTTTGGTGCCTTGTGTCTCATTTTGTTGTCATTCCGCTCGGCTTGTCAACGAAACGAAGAGCACAAAAGGTGGAAAATTCCATCTTTCAGCAAGTAGAACTTCCACCAGAGCCATCTAACCATAATGGCGTCGGTATAGTCGGTTTGTTTCGAAGTTGTTGTCATTATCGAAACATGTGGTACGCAAGATTAGCTATGACTTAAATATACTTTTAGTCAACCTTGATGTACAGTGCGTGTTTAGGGGCGGGCCGTCATGGGACGGCCCATGGGGCGGCTAACCCAGCCGCGTCGGCCGTCGGTCGATCGAGATAAAAGATTTTATTCTGTTGGCTGGTTTTGTGAACTAGTTGCCTCCATGCGATGTTAATTAGTAATGAGGACGTTGCTCAACTACAGCAACTATATGCACTCCATATTTAACATAACTTCCAACAAGGGAATAATAATACAGGGATCATCTACGACAGTGCACATAACCTACTTTCAGGTAACGAAGTCTGCAGACGATCCACCTGTAAGATTGTTTACTGCAAAGTCTTTATGTGTTTAAAGCTGAACTTTGAGACCGTTTCGGCGCTCCAATCTGATAAGCGTCACCTTTGGAAGCCACAAACCGACCTCGAAGGTAGTTTTCAAAGCTTAAAATAGACTTGCATGCAGCTTTCCTACTCGAAAGATCTCCGACGAAAATATATGACCTAACCTAATCTAGCCTTACGTCACATAGCCCAAGCTAAATCCCAACTTAATATGACCTTAACTACAGCTTACCTAATCTAACCCTTCATACTCACAACATATGAACAAACACACGCAAACTTAGCTTCAATCACATAGCAAAAATCTCAAACTAACCATACATTCATTAAACAACCGTACTAACACACCTTACGGAAATGAACATTTATTTCTTCTTACCAGACTGAACATCACATAGCCCATCATAAACTCATCTCAACAAATTTTACTAACCTAACTTTACGTTACCTAACTAAACCGCGCATCACCGGCTACGCAGCGGACGTCTGAACGGCGCAAGTCCGAAATCGTTTTCCGCTGTCGCTAAAAGACGTTTTGTTGCGTTTGGTCGACAACCTAATCTAACCCCTAACCTAACAACCAGGGGACCGTCCAAGCACTTGCATAACCACCGTCGACGAAACGCAACAAAACGCCTTTTAGCGACAGCGGAAAATGAATTCGGACTTTCGCCGTTCGGACGTCCGCTCTGATGCGGCATCACCTAACATTGCATATATACTAAAATCCATTGACCGAAACATAAATAATCGAATCCAACCATCCAACCGAACAGAACCTATCATCACAAACCCTGGAAAAATCTCAAACACCGGAGTGCTGCTTCGGACGAAAACCATAATTTCATAACCTTTATAAGCCAAAAATTTCCCTTTTCACAGCAAAAATCGCCCAGGAAATGGGTTCCGAATTCACCTTAAACTCTTTCGGTCTTAATGTCATCCTGAGGCGTCTCCTCGGCGGCGGAGGGGAGTCATCGGCTTCCTTGGGAGCTGGTGGCTTCGCGGTCGTCGGTATCCTGCCTATGACATGCAGCGCGGGGTGGCCCGCCGAGCCGCGGCTGGCCAGGGCCATCATCACTTCGTCCCGGTTGCCGAGCCCGCCCCTCGGGGCGACGACGGGGCCCCGGTGGCCCATCCCCGCGCGCGCCGCGGCCACGAGCGGGTGCGTCGCCGACGGCCGCCCCATCCCCGGTGATCCTCGCTCCCACCTCATTTAGATGCCGGCCACAACGACGCCATCAATTTGGGACGCATGGGAGGTTCATCAAAGTTTGCACAACACGGTTAACACGACCCAAGGTCTCCCGTTTCATGGGACCTCGCAGCATCGGACACATTGTCGGTTCTGTTGACACCTCTTTTTGGAGATAAAACGGTCTAAAGTATCTTAAACTCAAATCATCCTCATCTACGACTCTTCGCGTATCTTAAAA
>Ga0058701_10001886_pt1 | contig 15357 bp, 10 predicted proteins | sample AgamicOrMae_FD_97039 | JGI IMG/M metagenome (GOLD analysis project Ga0058701, IMG submission 97039) | Agave microbial communities from Guanajuato, Mexico - Or.Ma.e | ecosystem: Host-associated > Plants > Phyllosphere > Phylloplane/Leaf | place: Guanajuato, Mexico | collected 2012-06-04
AAAGCTGTGTAGGTTGTTGGCATCATTCGTACCCAGAAAATATAATGACGCAAAGCAGATTTTTGGCTCACTCCAACCATGATGATACAAACTAGTGTAGCGAACTCCAACAAGCCCATTTGCAATGTGATTCTTGAAGCAGATTCCAAAAGTTTTTGTGATGGCTGGCAGGCACGCGAAAGCGCCTGCCTGGTCTACACTACGCCACGCCACGCCGCTCTTGTGTCATAGTGATATCTTCATTCTATAATCGACCTGAGCGCCCTCTTGTCTTGTCACTCGGAAAGCCTGCTCGATGATTTATACCCCTTATTTTAGGTTTGGTTATCCGTCGCAGGTCAAAATTCTCTCGTCTCATATTGGAAAGGGGCAACAACTACATCGGTGCAAATGGCCGACTGCCTTGTATCTTAATCTCATGATGGACACATGTCTAGGTGATGCACCTTATGAATATTTAACGCTGTTTTTAATGATAATTGATCGAGTTTGCCTCGCCTTTGTTTTGGCACGTCTTCTGTAATTCAAAGGTGCGCATGACTTGAATTTTTATTTACGCGTATGACTATACCTCTAACCGTTAGGACGATTTTTCAAAAAGACGCCCGCGGAATGTTTCGCGGTATTTTTTTTTTTTAAATTGGACGCTTTTTTTATATTCATTTTTTTTTGCACTTCAACATATTATTTTTTTTGAAATGACCTTTGGCTCATTATTTTTAATTTTGATTTTAAAATATCATCTTTGTGTATGCTTTTACTAACGTTGCAAAATGTTTAAGAATGCAAAAATCTTTTTTTATTATTATTTTTTTACAAAGTTTACATGAAAAGTTGGTTTAGGAAAGACCAGCAATAATAGCAATAATTTAATTCGATTTAAATTTATTTGAAATATAAATCGAAACAATGCTGGTAGTCTTGAATATTAACTTAAAAAAACCGTGCCTCCTTTTTTTTTTGAATTGCCATGATTAAAAAAAATTAAAAAAATAGCTCATTCAATTTTTAAAGGCAACTGTCTTTATTGATTCTGTGGGTGAACAGCACCGAGCAGACCCTCGCGTAACCTTTAGATATACCTCTACCTGTGAGGTGAGGGCAACTAAGGCTTTTGGCATTCTCAAAGTTTTCGTGGTAAACAGTGGCGTTCAAGGTTGTCCCTTTTTTGTCCTTTTTGTAACTGTTCTTCTTTTGATTCGTCTGGAACCATTGCCACTCCGCGTGCAAGGTCAAGGACCCTGCCCGCCCTGACTTTGCTAGACTCTTCTCATTTCCCTACGCCTAGCTTAGAATGACGCAATGCCAAATTCAGCTCGTTTGAAATGTTTTTCGTGTAATTAGACGGTTTTCTGACCTAAAAACATCTTCGAAGAATTTCGTTGCTGATAGAACACCAGAATTTAGGAATCTTTTGTATTTCCTTTATATTCCACGATATAAGCACTGTACTAAAAGAAAAAAATATAAAATGCAAAGACTTCCATAGTGTACCCGCGTCAGTACAGTACGATCCTTACCGAAGCCATCAGCTTCCAAACCGGTTCACTTCTTTTAAATCATCAAGCGACACTTGCGCATAGACCTCTATTACGACGGCTCGTGACATTGCTTTACTACGCTAATATCCAGCCAAAGTGCAACCTATTGTCACGAGGGAATTGATTTTTTTAACAAAAAAATAAATAAATAAAAATCATGGACATTTCCTTAAGCTTGTCCATGATTTTGGTACTTTTATTAGTCGTTGATGAAGTCCTTTTGAATATACAATTTCAAACATAAAAAAGCCTTTTAGTATAAAAATAATGTTTTTTTACGGTTTATGTGCGGTTTGAAATTTCATCGTTCGTTTGAGTCTTTTTTAAAGTCGAAAGCGAGCAAATATTGGAGTGATTTTGTAACGTGGCCCGTGAATTTGCAACCTAGAAAACTGCCGGAGAGTATCGTGCGTTCCGCTAATTCCATTCATGCAACGATTTGAAAGCTGAAATTTGTTGCAAGTTTATTTTGCCCACAATTACAGAGGTATGCCGTCCGTACGCAGGGCCTTAGTGAGGGGTGAGGTTAGAGGAGGGGCAAGTGGACATGGTGATTTTCTCGTTAGATTTTACCACGCTTGGAGCAGAAATTGATGCTCAAGTGCAGCGTGCCGTGCTGTAGTGTGGTGACCCAAGCGAGATGTATAATTTTCAAGATGGCGGTCGATGTTTAATAAGAGCAACTCCACATCATACGCCTCCCATTTGCTTTGGCTGCATTACGCTTTCAACTCCAGGGCTCAAACTATTTAAACTTAATTTACATGGCGAAATTCCCTATTTGGGAATTCTCATATTTCAGTTTTTATGTTGAAAAAAAAGTTTATTTCGATTTAATCAATCAAATCGACATCGGATCCCTCCAATTAAAAATCGATCGTTAAAATGCAAGATTGAAAAAAAAAACAAATGAACTTATTGGTTTGAAAAAAGAAAAAAAAAGAAAAAAAAAACGATCAACCGGTATCTTATACATTGCAGTTGGTCGTTTTCTTTTTAGACGTACTCTGTCACTTGATCGATTTTTAAAACGCCTCCTTTAACTTGATCGATCTTTTAAATGACCTTAAACTTGATCGTTTTTTTCTTTGGAGGGGTCGATTTTTAATTTCGAGATTACACTAGTATTGAAAAAAAATATACACTACACCCAACAAACCTCCATGGAAGAAGTGAAACAAAATCACTCTTAAAAAATCAAGTAGATTTTAATACCAAAAGTAAACTTGACTCGGTTAACCGTTGCGTCGCCATAACGAAACGGGCCCTCATGTATTGTCAGGTGACCCTATGGAATCGCACCCATTGTGACTTATGCTAGTGTTCCCCTCCAAGGTCACCTTTTTTCTCAAAGCTTTTTGGCGCCCAAGGAGAGCAACGCTTTTGTAGTCGCCGCAAGCAGATGTGGTCGCAGAGCAGTCTTACTGAGGCTGTTCGTGCAGTCGTAGTGCTTGAACCAGTGATGGAGGTTGAACAGTGGATGAGGAAAACAGTGTACAGGCTTCATCTGATGTTTAGAGTGCCAACACTCGTCTATGTCGGACAAAAGCTGAGCTTTGCGATCGAAATAGTCTCATTTTGTCGGATATGAAGTGCTTTTGTGTGAAAGAGTTTCTTTTAGTGTGCTTACTCAGGGTTCGTTTTTCTCGTTTACTTTGACCTAAACACACAGTGATGATAGCGTTTGTTTTTTTGGTTGCGGTCAAGAACACATTTTTGTGTTTCTGATAGCTATTTCGTAAAAAAAAATCAGGTTTATTCTTTTAGTAAAACAGAAAGATATAAATTAAACTATATTTTTCTTTAAAAAAATCAATACCTACTATATATTACGAGGAAACGTAATTTTTCACTTCAAAACTGTTTTCTAAGCTCATTTTATGTTTCTAGTTTCCATTCTCCCAAAACCTAAACAAAAAGAAGAAAAAAAAAGATTTTGGAAGTTTTGTAGATAAGAGTTTTGATCGTCGTTGTGATTGAAGCATCTGTTTGACAATGACGAAAGCACCGTCTTATTCAAGTAGATTCCTCGATAAGTACGCATTCTAAGCTTGAATAAAATTTCCTTTGATCGCGGAAGGATTGAATCGCCGAGAATCGTCGCGAGAGAGAGAGAAATATGCTGTGACCAGCGGAAAATGTCATCCATACTTTGCAGCGATTCGGGAAAGCAATCACGGCTGACATTTGCACGACTTCTCCTGCCTAATGTCAGACAATGCTCCGGACAAGTGTTCCCTCTCCCTACCACTCCTCGCCCTTGCCCCTCCAAAGGGTCACATCCCCTTCGAAAATTTGGCGCACGATTTGACCAAATTTTAGCGACTTTTATTTTTATTCAGAGACACTCTGGCAACCGAGGCTGACCTCTTCATTTCGTCGCTTTCCGTTTGTCTTCGCTGTTGCGAAGTCTGAAGCCGGTTACTCCTGGGCAGCATTAACTACGAGAGTACACCTGAGATGTATAAGTGACATGGGGCTTGGTAACTGTAAGATTAACTTTGCTTGTACCTCGTGCCATGCTCCTCTTGGGCTGGCGACGTGGGTTTAAATACAAAAGTCGAAAAGTCGTCCATTAAAATTTACTCTGCTTGTTTTATGCTAATAGATGCGTGTTTTGATCCGTAATGAACAGTTAAAAGGGCCGGCAGTTAGGTTAGAGGGCCGTTTTGTCAACATCTGTCAACAGAGCAACTAAGACTGGGTATGCATGTGTATCATAGAGAACAATGGTCGGACGTTGCACCAAGTAAACGCTCCAATTCGTCAGGGACTGTCAGCGACCCCACATGGAACCAGTAAATTGCCAATTGGCACTACTGATCTCGGACATAGCTCCACCACCCTCCATCAAAGTGCATTAACAAACAGGCTTTATTACTCAGACTAAGATATTTTTTTCCTTTAATTTTCCTGAATAATTTTATAGAATTTAAAAAAAAGGTCGTAGACAATAATTGTGAGCTTTAACTCTCGTGATATTGATCACTCTATTGGTGAAGGACCTCTTGACAGCGGTTTGTAGTGAGGAAATCTGGGGTGTTATGGGAATTTTGAATAAGGCTTTTTATATATTCTCTAATTTTCATTTTATTTTTTTATTTTCTTTTCTCGTTTAAAAACTCTGATTTGAAATGAAACTTGGTATTTGTATCACTAAATACATTCATTTATTTTTATTTATTTTTCTAAATCCTTGACAAACTGAAAATTTTCGGTAGCTAGGGTCTTCAAAAGACGTGTTTCAAAGTAAAAAGAAAATGTTTAAGGCTCTAAAAATGTCTAAAGCTCTAAAAATGTTTTGATTGCTTTAGTTTTCCGGGAAAAAAGGCTGATTCCTAATTCAGAGCATTTTCAATGGCGTTATCCATGAACAAAAGTCGAAAATTTGAGACGCTTAAAAGAGTAGATGATCACGTATACCTAGTTTGAAACTTAACCATTGCCACTAAAAAGGCTGTTCAAAAGGAACTGCGGACTAAAATCTTAATTTATATACTATGTGATATTAGACCTAAATTCATAACTGTTTTCAAGCAACCCCCATTTAACGAACCACACTTTTCCATCAAACAATGCAATCACCTCCCGAAAACATTTATTTCCACCTATTAGTGTCTTGATCAACACCAGATAAAAATGTGTACTCAGATATCCGGGTAGTTTTCCGAGATGGTCAAGTGTGTACAAGCCGGCTGCCATGTTTACGCTCCTCTTTAGCGGGTACTCATATTTATTTTTCGGTGAGCAGAGCGTACCGGTATAATACCTTTGGTAGCTCATTAATCAACCTTCTACTAAGTCATTGCTTGGAAACAGTGAGACCGGACCGGGACGGGCCGTTGGGATCGCTGGGCCCAGCGGGCCCGGCTCGGCCCACACGGCGTAGTTCATTAGGTGATTTTCTCCAGCGTTGCCGATAGTAAGCCCGCCCCTCCCCTTCCCTTCGCCCAGCCCCTCTCCTCGGGCTCTGTTTCTTTTTTCTTTTCTTTTTTCTTAATATTCATCTCGTGGGATTATCTGTTATTTTCTCTTGCTTCAAGTAATACGTACCTTCAGGAAGTTGATGAATTGCTTTGCCGATTTGCAAGGCCTTTCTCAGGTTATTTATTTGCCGGCCGAAAGAGCACCCAGCTCCGAATTACTTTTCCTTGGTTGTCTTTAGTACACGAGTTATTTTAGTGACTAATAGCGTCTACAACTGACAAAGTAATAAAATATTTATTTACCTGGAAGTGACAAGTAACTAATTTACATTGGGTGACTTGAACGCAATGGTCAGATTTTTTTTTCTGCTTCATTCCGAAAGGGGACTTTGGATGTCATCTGTCGTGTTGCTCTTTTAAATTCAGCGCCGATCAGGTTAATACATGCGATCGTTTAAATGACGATATCTAAGCAGTAGAGTGATGCACAAACATGCATTCTCTTGAAAAAAGGGGGGGGGAACTATGGTGCGCTCTTAGAAAAATCGAATTCTTTTGCCTGCTTTTAAAGTCGTTTAATCCCATTTCTTACGCTGTTTTTGTTTTGTTTTTGTTTGAAAAGCAATTTTTCAGAAGTCTTCGGGAGATGATTAGTTACTTATTTGGCGTCGGGTTAGTTGTCAAAAAAGAAACTATCTGCCGCTGCAAAGGGGTAAAAAAAAACAAAAACAAAAAAAAACACAGTGGGATTTGATGAGCAAAGAGAATGCGACCATAACGTCTGAACTTTTTCCATCTGCATTCCTCGAAAATTATTTGCAATGTTTTTTTGAGCGCTTTTCCTTCATCTCTGCTTGAGAATCATAAAAAGATTTTTACGAAGTGCACTGACAATTAAATATAGCTGCATGAATTCCTACGATAGTTTTCATTAAATCGTGGCATTTATTCTCAAAACAGAAGTAGCAATAAAAAAGGAGTTTCGAAAAAATATATTAGGAACGAAAAAAGTAAAATTAAACGCTCCGGTCCTTCAAAAGAAGAGAGAGAAGTGTTTCTCAATGACGATGACAATGAAGAAACTTCATAAAAAAACATTAAAAAAATAAACGGACTCATATTAAGGATGTAGGGAACTTTCAGATTAGCTATTCTTCAGTTTTCGCACAACCCCCTCCCTTTAAAAAAAAATCTTTAATTTTTTTCAATATGACCATCAATTTTAGGATCGATTTATAGTATATTCAATGTATAACAATTAGTGTAAATATAAGAATCGCTCCTAGGTGAGTGTAAGTAAAAATAATTAAGCCACTTAAACTGTAAAAAATCGAAAAAGCAAGAATGTAATTTGAAAGCAAGTTGTAAGTATACGTCGACGAAAGTGGGTTAGTGCCGAAATGTAACGGGAGTGTAGCGAGAGCGCGGCGGGAGCTGAAGTCGCAAGCAGGAACGCTTCCTGCCGGCAAAGTCGTCACGTCACGTTTCGGGAGGGGTCCATGTTGATCGTATATTACGTGATAATGACATGGCACACACAAACTATTTTGGGCAGCCATTAATAGCCGTTATGGTTACCTTAAAAGATATTACTTTAATCGGTTGCCAAGTAATGACAGTCCTCTTGTACAAAAACAAGCGTAAATCGTACTTTTCTAGTGGTCAAATGTGTATTTTTCGTTTCGTTTCGGTCCAACTTGTCAGGGTTAATAACGTCTCTAAACAGGGCTAGTTAGTTTTGGCGGCAGAAAATGTTATGATTTTCTTAACATTCTTTGTGTCAATAAAAGGAATGGGTTTCACATGGATGTTGTGTGTATTCCCAAAGAAATGATTTCTGATGCGACCAAACTTTTTCTTGATGTAGTGACTTTTTTGTTTTTTTGACGCAAGATTACTTTTTTTTGCCGCAAGATTTTTTCTTTTTTATTTGCAACATGACAAATTTTCTTAATGTAGGAAAAAGTCTTGTTCCAAGAAAAAAAATCTTGCTGCAAGAAAAAAAAATGTTTTGTCATAAAATCAAAAAAAAAGTCACCAGAAAGAATTTCTGCGAGTGAGTGGAAAAACTGCGTCGAAATCTACTGTACGGTAAACGAAAAAATCAAGCAAGAATAAAATATCCTTTATTAAAAAATGAAAAAAAAAAATAAAAAACTAGTTTACCAAACGGCGGTGTAGGGCGGCGGCGGCCGGCCAGGGCTTCCGCTGGCGAGTCTCTCGCGCCCGTCGCCTTCATTGATAATCCCACGTCCTGCCCAGCCCAGGGACGGTCCCTAAATCACCGCCAGCTTCTTGGGAAGTGCGGTCCAAGCAAAGCCTTATCGGCGAAAGCAACCAGCCTCACCGACGAAACAAATCAAAATATGGTCATCCTGAGTCAGCCGTGTTGAACACGATGCATTAGTGCCCATAGCTTCGTTGCTGACGTTGTTTACTCGACCCGCGAAACCTAAGGTTGTATACAACCTTGGTGAAGGTTGTACACAACCTTGGTGAAACGCATCGCTAATCAAAATCGTGCATTAAATTACGTAGTGAAGATATCGTGATTATTTAACAGAAATGGCAGCTAAAGAACTAATTTAAAATTTGGCTTTTAATACAAGACAGATTTTTTCTTCGGATAATAAATAAACGTGATTTGATTTGAGTCGAAATTCGATTTCGCACCTAAGCGGTCTTTGTCAATTTACTTTTATTCGCATGTGGTATACATCAAACAACTTTTTTCTCCTTCATTTTTAATTACATTTCTATAAAATTTTCACCTGGCGTAAAAAAAAATAATCTCATCTCTTTTACAATAAAATATCTTTTTTTGGGCTTAACAATGGAAGGTAGAACTATGCAAGTAGTTTTATACTCCCATGATATAACATATGATGCTAAAAAGTAAAAATTCAACCTCAAAAAAGAAAGAAAATAGAGCTGAAAATGGACATTACCTAGTCCCAATAGATGGCTTCTGCAATGGGAAATTGTGTCAATCAGATACCAGTACCGGAAATCGCTGCGGTGAAACCATTACGCAACGATCAGTTTCACGACAAGATTTGTGTGCCTGAAAAGGACAAGCTAGGCTATGTTTTCTGCCCGGAATCTTTTGGAAAAGTGGCTGAGAACAGTAATGCATCACCGATCTTCCGCCCAGGAAAGAACCACTAATAACTTATTTTTCTCTCTAGCGTTTATTTTCTCTCTTGTTTTCTCTCTTGCAGTTTGTACTTCCGAAGTTTTCTGTTGTAGTTTTCGTAATTAAAATTTGATTTGGTCCTTTTTTTGAGATTCTTTTTTAGGTTTTATTTTTTTTGTGATTTATTCGGCGTCTATGACGAACGTTCGTGTTAGGGAGACGATACGTGGTTTTTGTTACGGATAAATTTTCTTCCATTGTGATCGGAAGCCTTTTTAAAACTCGTTTTAAAAGTTTTTAATGATAGAAAACACTCCCGTTTAAATAAAGAAGTTCAAAGAAAGGAAAAAAAAAGGATATTGTAACTCTACAATTTTGTAATATAGGGCGCAAGAATTCTTTAATTCGTTGCACAGAACGTGAATTATTTTGGTTTTTAAAATAAAGATAGATAAGATGAAAAAAAATCACAAAAATGTCCTCCTTTGAGAGGTTTCAGCAGCAGAAATATTTCATACTAAAAACAGGGACACGGCACATAGCAGTCAAAAACAATGTATGTACGAGTCGCTCAATTTATGAGTAATATCTTAGCTGGACATCCTAAGAACTAGGTGATTTTTGGTGCGATGACCTACAATGTTCATGTGCCAAAGGCAACTTCATCGTCAATTGATAATGGAGAATGAGGAGGTGAGGTGGTTGCGGTGTTTTTGAGGCCAGCATGGCAGGAATCTCGCTTCCACACATCGTCGGCAACTTGGGTGATACATTGGAGAAACTGTCTTCCGGGTGATGTATGGGGTCCCCTTCCTCGGCGGAGGGGTGTAAGCGCGTCGGGCCCATGGCTGAGGGCCCATGGCTGCACCGAGCCAGGAACCATGAAGGCATGGGGCGGAACAAGATTCTCCCCTCTCGTCCCCTTCACCCCTTTGGGCCCCCCTCTCACTGCCTCTTGGCTCTGTTCACACGAGTAAAAGTGGCCGGCCGCAGAGAAATGCATGAGTAATTTTTTTTCATCAGTGCTTTGACTGGACCGGACCCGACCGGGCGGGAATGTCTCCGGGAAAATTATGGCCCTGCTAATTTTCGAGAGGAAAATCCTTGCTCGCCCCTTTCACTGAAAACCCTGTTGTTAAACTACTTTGTCCTCGAGAACCGCTGCTTTTTGCTACAAACGTCTTTACTGACCCTTTTTTAAGTACTTTTTTAGGGCTTACTTTTTTTAGAGGCTCCCATTTTTGGCATGCTGCAAAAGCTAATTAATATTGTGTAAGGTGCAGTGGTCCTGATATAGTTTGGCCGGGTAGGGTTAAATGGGGTAAAGAAGTGTTGTGTGAGACGATTTACGGTGAAGATGGGTTGGAGTTGGTACACCCGAATTTTGCCTCGGCTTTATTTGATCAAGCAAGTTAGAAGAGCAGGTGGACAGCCACATGAAATTAACGAACTTAGGCTAACAGAGATTTGCTAGTGATAGGTACAGCTGGATTGGGTTGAAATAAGGTGACAGAGGTAAAAAGCAGGTTTGTTATACACTGAAAGAAGGAACCTAGGTAAAGTTTAGTTTCATGGTTAGGTGTACATCTCAAATAATAATGTTCTTTTCATTTCTCATTCCCAAACAGCCTTGTAAATTCTCACGTTTTTTCGGCTAAAAATCAACCTTGACCCTATTTTTCTCGTAATTAAAAAACGATGCCAAAAAAGACGCTTAGGCTATGATTTTTTTCAGAGGTAGAAGAAATGCGTGATTTTGCTTTTTTGTACAATTTAGAATCGCGTAAAGTTTTGTACTATTTGTAAGAAAGTTATTAGCTTGTCTATGTACGCCTCTTTCCGTTCAACAAAAAAAAGTTACTCGCGTTGTTTTCATATCCATGTAAAGATGATAATAAACGTCTTAACTGATAAAAATAAAGTAGAATCTTAATTTGGAGGTGATTCTCATTAGAGTGCATGTCCGGAGTCGGTGGTGCAGCGTCCGCTGGGCCGACTCGTCCGTCTCGTCTCCCGTCTCGTCTCCCGTCTCGTCGCTGCCGCCGCGCTCAGCAGTTGGCGGACGCTCCTCTCTAAGCAAACAACAATAAAACTGCTTACTGGTGCGTAGCAAAGTGAATACATTAACAGCAAGACAGCTGTCTTCCTACTTTCAATTAATCTCTTTAATTTTCGAGAAGATATTAGAAGTAAAATGGGATTTCAAACCTATTCAATGAACACACTTAGCAAGCTCCAGTGACCCAGGTGCCACTGGGAATTTCAGTTCAGTGCATTTCAGTGGTCATTCAGTGAAGTTTCTGGTTTCCAGTAAATTTTTACTGGTTTCCAGTGGAATTTCACTGAATTTCCAGTGGAATTTCACTGAATTTTTCAGTCGCACTTGGGTCACTGGTAACCAGTGACCTTTCATTGGTGTTGTTAAGAGTGAACGGAAAATCAGAATACAAACCCACGATGACCGATTCCAGTGGAATTTCACTAGGTTAATAATCACCAGGGTTCCACCGCAAAAAGGAAACATTTCAGAGGAGTCCACAAAAGAGTAAACAAGTTTCTTTGATCTTACCTAGAGCAAGAAAAGAGCGTAAAATGACATTAATTAAATGGCTCCATAACCGTTCTCTTTGCCCCCAAATACTGCTCCTGTAATCTGAGAAACTCGCGTCTAGATTGAGTAAGATGGATTTGCTGTTAAAATCGGCCCTTGGCATGACCGTGTCCCCTGTGCCCTTCCCCCCTCCTAGATCCAAAATGGCGCGCCACCGAGATTCGCTCCAAAATTACCATTTAATGAGAGAGGTGCGCTTGAGCGCCGAGCATGCAATCTAATTTACCATAATTAAACAAAAAATGAATTAAATATGGCGGTCTTAGAATTCACCTTTGACCGACAGCCTTGTTATACTTCACTCCGATCCGATCAATGTAAATAGAGAAAAAATGGTTTTCCCTTGAGCAAAAAAAAATAAAAAAAAATCAAGCATCAAGGTTAATTGGGCGGAGCGCCGATTTGAGCCAGTCTCAGCATAATACAGCCTGATTGCCTGTCTTTTAAAAAGGGATATTAAGTCGCTTCGAAGCGAAATCTTTCGAGACGTTGTTGCGAAGTACACTGTACACTTTAAACGTTGAATATTCCGTCTATGGTGCTCTTCCTGTCGTCCCTAGCCTGGTGAAGCGAAAGTCTGGACCTTAGGTGGCCTAAGTCTACTAAACGGCCGCTAAGCCTTATGCTGCTTACTTCTACCGCGAGGCAAGCGCTATTAGGCAAGGTGACCACCGAGCGGTGGTAAGAAAGCCATATACATCAAATGGAGGAACGAAACGTACGCATTTGTCGTTAATCATAATACAATGAAAGGTAGAATTACTGTAGAACCCAGAGGTGAAACATCCATCCCTTAAAATCCGGAGTGATTTTCAAACTTAGAAACGCTCGTCCATCAAAGAGTATATTTTTTGTCCATTTTTCCCCTCGTATATTTAAATTTAATGGGTATGAAAGCGCAGATCTTTTTCTTCATAATTATTTAACTTTTCCATGTGGCTAGAATAGGTTAACCAAAGGTGTACATTATTGTTTTATATAGCTATTAGCTCAAGAAGTGATCTTCTAGTTATGTGATTCTGTGAGTGTCTTGGTGTTCGGCATTGTACAATAAAATAATGGCGTAATAACCAAATTGTTAAATTGCTAGCCGCTGTTAACTAATATTATTTTTTTCTTGTGAAAATGGTTTACCAGCATTGGTAGTTTATCAGAGTACGTACACCAAAAGAAATTAACCGATTTTTATTTTTTTAATGAGAGGTGTGTAGATCCTAAAATCAAGTGAATTTCAAATGTCGTTTTTCTGTTTTTCTAGTTTTTACGCTCCAATAAATCTTAGTCTTATAGGATTGAGACTGCAGGGCAACGCTTAAAGAACCTCTCTTGATGAAAAAGCTTAATTACGACCACTGGTCATGCAGCTGAGGTCAAGCCCTCGTAAATCATTTTAAGTGTGGATTCCCCGCAAGTGAGATAGAAAATGATGTCCGAGCCGTGAACCGATGTAATCATCAACGCGAAGCGCTGGACTGATAAGGATGCACTATGTCCCTTGCACTTGTTAGAAGGAAACGTGTTGAGGTGGCGAAGGAGGTCGGGATTTATTCCATGGACCCAGGCGAAGTCTAATGGGTCCGTTTTGCCTTTGTAAACACGACCTGCGTGTGTACCTTTGCTCACTAATTTGCTACATCTTTGCTGAGCCTAAACGCAGAGTGAGTACGTCACATGGACTTGTACAGGTACTCCAAGGTATCATTACTATTCAAAGGTCGAGATGATGGTCGATAGTGCGCATGCGGAAGGTTGCATTCGGGAACTTTCACCTAAATCGCAAATACTGTTTTTGTCGGAGGTGCACTGTAGTTAGCGGCGTAAGACGTCAGAAACGATCTTCAAAGCAATTTAGCGGAAAACAAAAAACGCGAGAAAATGAGTACATACGATATTAGCCAATATTTTTTAGTAGCTTTAATTATTTCCGGTATGTATAACCGCGCTAACTCCTTAAAAAAAGAAAAGAGAAAAAAACTGTTCTACTTTTATGCCTAAAATGGGTAAGGGACCACGTAAAACAGGCGCTAGTTTTTACCGTGTATAGGTAAATTAGAATGGGTTAAGTTAGAATAAGTTTTCTTATGGAAAGTTACACAGTTAGGTTGTTTGGTTAGGGGAGGTTTTGATGAGGCGAGTTAGATAGGTAAGGTGAGTTTAACTTAGTATTTAGGTTTCTATTTCGTCGTAACTGGCCCTATTTTGAAAAGAGTGCTTGTCATTTGATTTTATGCATGTATTGAAAAAGTTTTCTCATGTAGGTTCCTTTTGGTCGGAAGTTGTTCGGTGGCTTGTTTTGGGCATCCGTTGCAAGCGCTCGTCTCCACAGACTCTGCGCTGCCCCGCGCAACCTTGACGTAGCTCGCCGATTATACACGCTGTAGCAATAAAACGTGAGGTAAACACAAAAAGAAATAGGTCACTTTACCTGCAATGGTGTGCGCGGGGATGCGGCCTGGGGTTGTGCCCACTGTTTGTTTACGCGGGAGACCCTTTATTCAATGGAAGAACCCTTAGAAGCAGACACCAAGAAAAGAAATGACGTCATCAAGATTTATCGATACTATTTTTGCTAATCATAAATTCACGCATACTACCATTAATTCGAGGAATAACCGTCTGATTTACAAAGCTCAGTTTCAAACTAGCCTAATCGACTAGCGATCGAAACTTTTTTTCCCTTTTAAAAAATTGATTAACTATTAGTTAGGACAATGAAGATTTCTTTTCGATTGCTCTACCCTGACATATGTTCCCCATTTCTTATTTAAAATATATGATCAACAAACAAATGATCAATGAGATTTTTTATTTCATTTTCTAAGAAAATAAGGAGAAAAGACCGTTTTAAAAAATTTCCAAAAATGTTTTTGTTTTATTATTACTATTATTATTTCAGAAAAAGGCATGACATTTATTTATAGAAAGATTTCATTTTAAAGTGCTAGTGTTAAGAATAACAGAAACCTAAAATTTGTAAATACTATATTAATGATGGCACAATATATTTGAACGGTGTTCAATGGCAGGTTCTTTCGTAGAACAGGCACATTAAGTTGTAAAAGATTGCTTTTTTATTTACCTTCTAACGAGAAGAAATCATCGCGTTTGGTGATTACCAGTTAAGTTTTGGTGCCCTGTGTCTCACTCTATTGCTCCATTGTTCAGCGAAATTAAACGCACAAGACGTGGAAAGTGCCCTTTCAAATTGAGAGTGGGGCCCAATCCTTTGAACAGTTTCCAATTTAAGTTAACACTCATCTCATAGTGAGCAAGCTGGAGAGACAAAGGAGAGCTGAACTCCTTGAATGTGATAGCAATATCTCAAGTTTTGACAGCTCTTGATTGTGGAAACCAGCAATAGATAATATTAATAGGTATCCGGTTCCGAGCTGGCCGGTCTTCTCACCTCTTGCCGCTTATAATGTACGGAGCCCTCGGCCAATCAGAATAATTGGTAACGCCCTCTTGCGGACAAGTCAGTTGTCTCAGCAAATGAGTCGAAAAATTTGTCGCGGTGACGAAGAAACCAAATATAAATCTTGCACGGTGCTCACTGCGAGGGCACCCTTCTCAAGGTCAGCTTTAGCGTGAAACCAAATACGGGCGGGGATCAAACAAAGACACCTCTCCAAGCAACACACGGCTGCAGGCCAGGTCGGCTGGGGGAGCCTCATGCAGAAACTCGAATGGGTTTTGGTATATTTAACCCACCGCATATCTAAGAGAATGAATATTATCCAAAGAAAATCAGGATTAATGTTATTACCTAGGTAATCATTTTGAATATCGCTTTTTTTCTTCTTTCAGAGAATGTTGAAATTGAAAAAAAATTCTTGAAGAAGGAATTATTCAGTTAATTATAAAATTATCCTGTGTTGCTAAACTTTATTCTGATGGCTTGGCTAGATGGAAGTTGGATTTTTTTCTCTACCTAATAACGGAAAACAGACAAAAGATAAAATAAAGTGTCCAAATCGATTTTTTTTCGTATTTGTTATTTAATTTGATTTTTTGTTTATCTAGCCTGCTTGGGGATCTCAGTCTCGCAGACGACAAAAAAGACGCTTTCATTAAATGCTTAGGTGCGTTCAGCTTCTGGTAAATGTTTGTATCATCAGTGGCAAAGGTATTGCTTCCTCTCAT